>BNJS01000893.1_pt1 | contig 280203 bp, 440 predicted proteins | sample 8540461 | NCBI WGS metagenome assembly BNJS01 (sample SAMD00202454, study PRJDB9452) | human saliva metagenome | isolation source: human saliva | place: Japan | reverse complement strand
GTATTTCTTTCTGAGTTCGTATCGATGTTTGATTTATCCAGACCTAACCATAGTTACATCTACCTTTCTAAATCATATCATAAGAAATTTGAAATTGATTACGGAATTGTAATTTAATCAGCGTTTGCATGTCTCAATCAGGTACTGGATGTTGGGCGACTCTCCACATATCCCCAAATTTGACCCCATGGACGATTGGCTTCGGCAAGTCACATATTGAATCATTTCATCACTGGTCATCGACAATCTTTTAAAATCCATGTTGGATGGTGCCATAAAGTGGAAATTCACGTGGGGACAAGGAAGAGTGCATCATTTGTGCTAGGAATCGGGAGTCGTTATGTGTATGAACATGACTCGTATTTCATTCTTATAAATCTTTGAATACTGCATCCCCGAACCAACGGCAGTATCGACTAATTCCGTTGCACTCTCTTGTTTGCAAAGCTTTTCGATGTAATAACCAGTCTCTCGCAATTTTTGAGTGAATAAATCCTCTATCAACGGATTAGACATTTGTTGAAAAGTTATCCAATCTACGATTTTGAGGGAAGGTGCTAGTATCGATTTACGCAATAATTGGTCACGATATTCTTGCAGCTCGCATCAACATGTGGAAATCCGAAGTGACTGAGGACTCATCGAAACTATTCGTAAGCTTCATCATACAAAGAATTCGCCAGATGTGCAGAGCTCATAAAAATGTGGTCATATTCTGGTTCGGGTAATGTGGAAGAATCGAAGCCTCTCTAAAGTTGGGTCCAAGAGCGAATAATAAAAAGGGTCTCATGAGCAAGAAAACACAGGTGCACAGGGATTTTGAGGGTCGATATCCAAGCAATTTATCTATCCATCGATAACGAGCCTGCATAAGATGCCACCAGAGAGACAGTAGAATTAGCATGAACTGACGTTGGTCGCCTAATTGTTCAGCAATATTGATTTAATTCCTCTTCTGTCCATTTCTCCCTTTTCTAAAGTCATATCATAATCTGTTTTTAGTAATTTGTCTCGGTATTCATCTAGAATGTCCATACGTGGATTGTTGCGTTGAAAAACCCAGTTCAATATCAAGAAATTGTTTTCGGTACTGATTTACGGTAACATACATTGCATCACTTGCATCGCGTGATCAGAGTCAGGCGTATAGTGTGCCAAATTGATGGGTAGAGTGTGGCCGTTATCGAGAAACTTTTTAATTTCCGGAACCTGATAATGCGACCAGCTATCTGAACCGCTCAAATAATAACAGAGATAAAACATCGTCACGAGAATGAGCAAATATACGTGTTGTTTCTGGAGCAATATTTACGACCACATGCGATAATTAGGGTCTTCAAAATAATGACGCCTTAACTTGCTACGATGTCCGAACGTCTGCTTGTAGCTCTCTCATGTGCGGCACCACCTTTCTGTATATTTGTCTATACATATATAAATATGTATTATATTAGTTTTTATTATGTAGATAATCAGCACATGACAGTAGAATATGACTCATGACACCATTTTGCCTGATTGCCGATTGTTTGATCCCATTCGAACAGACATTTTAGATACCAAATGCAGATTTTTAACATGTTCTGCAAAATTTGCATCGGTTTCAATTTTTAATTTAGAAAGCCACTTTCTGTAGTTGAGACAGACTTGGGCTCGCGTTTTGCTCCCTTTCATTGGATAGGATTACCAAATGTAAATGCACCGCGTCCGATGTAGATTGCATCCTTTGGCGCGTTGGACATGGCAAAAACATGATGTCCATATTTCTGCATGACAGCATCGACTTTTGTATCGTCCATATGATTTTCCCTTTCTCAGTTTGAGAGTTTTCGAGAAGGGAAATTGGGGTTTGATGACACATTTAAATACAAAACTTGTATGCGTCAGTTTACGCGTAATGGTTCTATTTGGGTTCATCATCTGTGGCTTTACGGACATATTTTCCCATGAGACTTGTTTAGTCACCCGTTATCATGTCCATGATTGTTGGATGTTTTACGGCTGTTGCCCGAAACACCCAGTGACTAAGTGAGGTAGACATGCCCCTTGACCTTGCAAAGAACGATATCTCGCTTTTGATAATGGTGTCTGGTGTGATGAGGTTCCAACTTCTAACAGCTTCCCCCACTAGTTTGGAGTTGTCAGTGGAATTACCCTGCCGTTTACAATAACGGTTTCTCCAGCTAACAACTTTTCAATTGGGTGGTCTGATTTTCACCTATATAATAATGTTGGCCATTGTCATTCCTTTCGATTTATAATAATTCCCTGTTTTAAACTATATCCTTAGAGTTGGTGGTAATAATGTTTCACGATATTGGTTAAGTAACTCAATAACGGTTGGAGAATCCTGTATCCAATGGGAACATTTTTCATCCATTTCACCCACATATGGGTTTTCGGGGTCATTTAGTCGTGCATCAAAATAAGCATAAAAAGCACCCTAATTGATTGGATGAGGATGCCCATTTGACATGATATGACAGGGTACGATAGCCCTGCTTGACCACTCTCACTTAACCACTACCATAAGTACCGCTTAAATAACAACGAATAAAGACTCGATTCGATAGCTACCATAGTAGTTATTCCCGTGATTCTTTGATATCGGACCATTTTCGATAATTTGGGTCTTCAAAATAATGCTCACGCATTACTCTTCGATAATCCGGTTCAAATCTGCCTCTTCCTCATAGGGTCCCCTGTCCTTTCTAAATGATGTCTGGGGTTCAAAATGGTGTATCAAACGGTTTGTAAAACCATTGTGTGCATTGCATTCTTAATAGATAAAATCTGTTATAGGGCGCCCTCGACACCTCTACTCCTTACTGAACGTTTGGGGTTACATATAATTGAACCAATGTTAGTTCTTGTCCAATTCCTTTTTACTACGCGAGGTTGAATCATTGGGTCTGTCAATATGCTAGAACTGATGATTTGTTGTCAATCCTTTCTTCATAATGTTATAAGACCCATTTATATCGCATTTATCAATTGACCATTACTTGAACGGTAGAGGCCGTTTGACTCTGCGACCAGAAAATCTTGGGTTTTTCTACCTCGCCATAAACCAGGATATCATGTCGTTATCTAGGAAACTAGCCTTGGATGTGTAAGATTCTTCCTGTATAGACAGAAATACCACCTCAGTTGGCATTTATAACGTAATTGATTCAATAAAGGTTTCATAAGGTAAGTAAGCCAAATTGCTGTTTCACGACCTTACCAAAGGGTAATTCTTGTTTCCAGTTCTTATTTTTCCCAATAAAGACTGTTTCAATCTGCATCTCGTCAAATAGAGCGGTCAAAAATGCTGTTGTTGATGGATTTTCAGTCGAGAATCGCATGAACGGCGTGACCAAAAGACGGTGGATGGATTTACTAGTATTTTGGAATTCTGACAACAATGATTGGGCTTTGGCTTAGAGTCAGATATACCCTTGAGTTAATTGATTTCAATTCAAGACCCTTAATAATAAGGGGTTGATTTCTGGTTGAAAACTTGTGACGGTTTGCAATATCTACACCAAATCAATTCCTGCATATTTAGATGTACGATTAAGTGGTTCTTCCACCTCGTAAATCACTTCAATAATAAAATGTCCATGATTCAGGACGATACGAACCTGTTTTGGACATTCAGCACCTTAGTGGGTGATGGAATACAAATACCTTTTGGACATAAAATTAACTCCTGGTTTGGCCCTCGTGTTTTTCCAAATGTCTGATAGTTAAATGATAGTGGGTATCTCCCATTTGTCTTGTGAAAGATAATGAGGTAGTTTTGGTTTTCTGACTAACTCACCATTTGCGACCTAAATGAGACCAACTTCAATAAGTAATCGCTTCACCTAAATTTTTCAATACGGCATTTGCAGCCTTAGATGGTAAAGCGCGGGAAAATATCTTCGTGACCTTGATGCCTAAGGTTCTCTATCCATGTCTATCCACGATAAAATGGGCTTTTCCAGAGTCACTTTTGTACTCAGTCGAGTTGTCGATACAGTACAAACCATAATTATAAAGATTTTTGGCCTGTCGATGTCAAATCATCTAATGTTTGATTAAGAGTTTATGACTCCGGTTTGATGAGGATGACGTTCCACGTTCCGCTCACCTGCGTAGAGTATTCCTCCTGATTCAGGCTTTGAGTGAAGTTCTCTGTTTGCCGTTTAAGCTTTACGTCTGATGGCTGTACCAGCGAGCACAAAGAAGTGATAATAGGACAAAATCTCTTTGACATGAGGTCAGCATGGTCTATCTGAGTTGGGTTGAGCAACCACCAATTTCAAAATCCTAATTTAATCCAGCTAGGAGTTTGTAGTAGTTAAATCCAAATCAAGGTCAAACGTCGATCTTTTGTGTTCCACAATAGTCTATCAATTTTGATATCTGACCAAAGTAGTAAAGTCGAGTCCATTTCTTGCACGTTCATCGTTTAAAGCCAGAACCAACCTCTTTAGTAACCTTATCAACAACCCAACCATTTTACGGTAGCAGGTGGGTAGTCTTTCGGCAGGTTTCCAGATTGGTTTTCTCATGTTCGGATGATGAAACGCGAGCATAAACGACTGTCAATCCTTTTGATTTTCGGTTTTCAGCATCAAGATAGAATCCTGGCACCATAGATACGCCGGATGGTGACTGGTCAGCGCTACCTGATGTTTTACCTTCGTGGAACCATTTATGGGCGTAAGTCGCGTAGCACGCAATTCGTTTAGCATATTCCAGGTAATTTCATAAGTATCTTCCTTTCTTACACTTATAGTATATCATAAAGGTCTTGAGAGTGTCAACAATAAACAACAGGTAATTACAAATTTCTTACAGGATGAATTAAATGATGTCGTACGATAGTGACAATAATGTCTCACGATATTGGTCAGATTAATTTAATAACAGAAGGTGAAATCATCTAAGAAAAAGAATAATTCACAAACTTCCTCATTTCGTATGTATATATGGGTTTTCTAGGTCGTTCCATTCGCTCGTCAAAATAGGCATAGACAAAGCAACCAATCTGACAAAGCTGGTCCTTACCATTTTTAACGCTTTGCTTCTGCATCTTTGCAGGGGCGCCTTATTATCATCACTATCATTTCACTGATCTAAATATCGACTGAAGGGAGGCACGCTCTCTTACGTCACCATGTCCATATTCATTTTATGCTGTACATATCAGACCATTTTCGATAACGCACTGGGTTTTCGAAAGTAATGTACATCGTTCTGCTCTGTAATTTCGGTTAACTTCATCTGTGACGTCTCATATAAATACCTTTTCTAAATTTATTATGATTTTTGTGTTATGTTGGTTTCCAACGCTTTTGTTTTGTTGATGATTCAATGGTAATGCTCTCTTTCTAAATCATATCGTGTGAGTCTGAAGTCACCGTACGACGATAGTTGTCCAATAAACGAGGGACCCATTTCCCGTTTAAAGAGAGGTTCCGGTCCCACTAGCATCCTGTTGTGAAATCTCCAAAATATCGATTATGGGGTCGTTCATCCCGCTCTTCGAAATAGGAATGAATGCAAAATATTGATCGATGGGTAGTGCGGTCAACATCAAAGTTCGGAACAATAGTTGAATCCGCTTATTCATCTAAAGGGACCACCAATAAATAATGAAAACATCATCTCTAATTTCCGCATAATCATTCCGTCACTAGCTTCATCAAACATTTAGCCTGACAATCAGACCATTTTCAGTATTTGGGATTTTCAAAATATCGGCGACGTTGTTCAGTTCTACAAATCATTTCTTCGTCATGAGTTCTTATCATGGAGTCAACATTTCCTATTAGACCATATCATAGTTAGGTCCAATTAATATGTCTCGATGCTCATCCAACCATGAGTCACGAAATTTGTCCGAATTGTTCGTGTGGCACATGGTCGTAAATGTCCGTCTGCGGACTTCGCAAATCAATATCATGATGTCTAAAATAATAACTTTCCAAATGCCATCCGTCTACGAAAAGTAGTGTGACAAGCTATATCTGGATTAACCATCTCGAGCAAAACCAGGATGTGAACGATGGCAACAATTATACCAATTAGATTCATAAGTTGAGCATTCTCTCACCAAAATATTGATAGCGAATTAGCTGAGGTATGTGGTAAACGTAGGAAAGTGGAAATAGAGATATCCTATGGCGTTCGCCTTCTGAATCTGTTTTAGAACATATCGTTTGGTTTCGTCAAGTTCACCGAAATCAGCGCCTTTCTAAATCAAATCCCTTATTCATCAATTAGTTCACTTCTAAATTCATTTAAAAACAATGCACGAGTAATAACATGATGAGACCCATGACTGAAAACATTGATGTCCTTTAAACCATAAATACTAAATTCTCACCCCAATTTACCATTACGATTAACAATGGAGATAATAAAACCTACCATAGATGATACCTGGCGACAACTATTAGTAAATTAACAAAATAACCATCCCAGTGCTGGTGTAGTAGGTCGTATAAGATTTTTCCATAATGTATATCCTTTTCTAATTAAAAAAACAAACCAGAAATAAAGAGAACAAAGAATCCTTTTTGCTGTTATAGGTTTTCTGGCAGATGTCCAAGGTTTTGTTCAAATCTTCTTCGTCAAGCGGTTGGTATGAAAAATTTTTAGAAAATGCTTGTAAATGTACAGTCAGCTGTTGAGTAAATAATACGAACGTATCATACTAGATATTAGGTCGTAATTAATTCAGATTGTAGCTGATATAAATTGTATCGTTATTAATAATAACATTCATAGTCTCTCAAAAGAATTATCCTTCTTATCTTGATGTTTGGGACATATTTATATTGGTATTTTAAATTATTGCAGCCAATTTACGAAACAGAAGTCATTCAGCATCACCCTTTGGTGGTATAGATTTTAATCAATGCATGCCCCTTTCTAAATAATATCGTAACTACTAAGCAATTCATCATGGTGAGTGTTTTAAAATATTAGCCAATTCCGTTAATTCGTCGCATATTCATCATCTTGCATGTATTGAATCAAAAAATTTGTAAGCAGATATCCAATCTGCCGTGTGCGTCCACTATCGATAAAATCTTCTAATTGTTTGTGGGATGGTCCATAATTGATGACCAGGATTTCTGGCATTGGTGGCTCAAAACCAGCTGTTTCTATCACTTATACTAGGGCTCTTGGGTCAGGTTCACGTTAGGCGCCTTAAGTGCCTAAAATGATTCTAATCGTTCTTTTGATTCGACGTTGGTAAGGCCTTCAAGAGCGAAGGTATACCACCGAAAAAATTTCTTAGTTCTTGTTCAAATTCCTTAGTGAGTTTTTCCTTCCTAAACCAAACGAGGGACTAGAGGTGGTTCCTATTTTAAATTGTTTATATGGTTCATGGACCATTTTATCAACTACCTTTCAAATGATATCGTATGTGTTTATTAAATAGTCTCGATAATGGTCTAATATAGCTTTTACCGGTGAATCGATATCCCGAAGGAGTCATAAGGGGTTATTCCAGTCAATTCATCAGCAGATCGTTATCAGGGTCATTTTGTTGTTACATTCATCCAAAATAGGCATATTAAAAATGGGACCAGTGAAAATAGGCAATTTTTCATCTTTCAAAATACATTTTCAATTTTGAAAAGTTTGGCTATTGATCTACCTGGTCGGTAATGAGATAATCAGATAATCAGTCGTCCTTGGTCTCTATAGGGTATACCATCAGAGTCCTCGGTACTACATCTGACCATTTTCGATATCTTGGGTCTTCAAAATATTTTGTCCGCAAAGGATTCGTCGTGTCGTAATTCATCATCAAATCTCTTACCATTATAGCACCCTGTAGCACCAAATTAGGTCGTATGTGGTCGATAGATTGTTCTCGATAGTGATTTGGTAATTTTTCTACGGTTGAATGTAATATTCACCAGAAGGGTCTTTTAATGCCATTTCAATCAAATCATCAATGAATCGATTATCTGGTCATTCAATCATTACTGTCAAAATAGGCATAAAAATTAAACCAATCAATTCAGTAATTTGTCTACGTCTTTCAAATGCGTTTTCAATTTTGAGAGTTCAGATCATGTGGATGTTTGATTTGTAATTAAATAATCAAATAACCAGTCATCCTCAGAGTCATATATTGTCTTACCCATAATACTAGTGCAACATCTGACCATCTTCGATGAATTTGGTTTTCAAATATTTTTCCTTAAGGCTTGTCCATTGCTGAATCGTCATCAAAATCTCTTACCATTATAATTTTCTTTTCCTAAATCATATCAAGAAAATTGATTGTGCAATTGATTTTGACGCAATATAATATTATCTTAGTAAATTGATTTTTGGGCGACTTACACATATCCCACAGAATTTGGCCCCATGATCTGTTTGAGAACCTGGTGTATCATATTTAATCTTTTCATCACCTGTCATTGCAGGTCTTCTAGGCAATAGTGTAGGAAGGGCCATAAACTTCCTAAGATTCTACAGGTGAATGGATGGGTAGAGAACATTTGTACAAAATCGTTTCCTATGTCTAAATATGAAGTAGGCGATCCCTCATAGTATCAGTAAGTCATCGCCAAACTCAAGCGATGTCGACTAATTACGTATGACTTCTTTCTTGGTCGTATTATCAATGTCATAGCCAGCAGCTGTTCTGATTCAATAATTCTTTTCTAACGTAGTTTGGGACAGCACAGTGGGTTATTAATCTTCGACCATTAGGAACATATTGACGTCAATTTCAAGGCAATTTATCACGATGTTTATCAGATATCTCGTAAAACGTTAAATTGATAATAACAGGTCTCATCAAAATATTCATGTCTATCCCATGGGATATATCGGTTTGATTCTACAAGTTTTCAAGGTTTTGACATACTCTGTTTCTGTTCTAATTTAGACTTGACATTTCAATACTCGGGTCGGGTGAACCAAAATAAACCCACAAGTCAAAAACATGGGTCACACAGGTACCTGTATCGAATAATTTACTACTCTATCCAGCATTAGCGCGAGAGCTCATAAATCCTTTCCAGTCACCCAAGTTCAAAGAACTGGCACGATGTTGCCTAATCAGCTCATTGATATATCTGTCTAACTCTTCTTCAGTCAATGTGTACTTTAGATTCTCTAGATAACGATGCTGCTATTGAAAGCATGATTTTCCCCTTCTTTCTCTTTAAAGTTGCTTAAGATTGTTTGGATAAAATAACATCAGGAGCTAAAATGTATTTGGGAAGAGAATAAGCGCTTAAAGATACAGTGATGGATACAACAAACGTAGTCAAAGGCCGATTTACACGCCAAAATGGAAACTAACCTCTTCGACGAGAGAAAGATGCGACCCTGTGCAAGGAGATAAGAGGCTATACAGGCGCCGAAAGTTCCAGAGCATATCCGTGATATAATAGGCTTGATTGTTGAGAAGCGCAATTGTGGAGTAATAATTTTGGATAATCAAAGGGATTGAATGGTCTCATTCCTATGTTGAGAGTTTTAGCTAGTTCTTTTGATTAAAGTTGTTCCATAGATTAACCTTTCTACGTAATGTCTGTAGTTTGGTGATAATAGTTCGTCTCGATATTGATTGATTAAATTGATAGCAAATTTTTGTCATCTATAAATGAAAAAAGTTCTTCTTCCATTTCGTGTGCATAAGTTATCCAGTATCGTCCATTCGCTCGTCAAAATAGGGTAAAAGGCTTTCAATCGATTCCAGTTTGGTTCTTACATTTACCAAGTTTCGTGCATTTTTGATAAGGACAAATTGTCAGATACTTCGGTACAATCAGAATATAAGCCCATTCAAGGAATGCGTTCTATAAGTATAACTGCGATTGGTCTTATCTATATTATCTGACCACCCACGATATTTCAGTTTTCAAAATACTGTTTACGCCGCCAGCTCTATGCATTACGATTCTTCACTTTCTGGTCTCATTTTATAGCCTTTCTAAATCATGTCATAATCGTTATCGTTTGACTCTTATTCAATATTTCGTAAACGTGGTATTACCTTTGCCACAGGTTTCCTGTCTGCTTGTCTCGACAGACGCTTGATTATATTCGTCTAATATTTGCCAATTCATCGAGCATCAATCTAGGTCTCCCTGACTAGTGGATAATGTACTTCCTGTATGACTGTTGAGTGAACGTCACGAGTGCTTGGACAAATTCAATGCTGGTATTGGTGTCTGTAGCTATATAATTATTCTCGTCATTTTGATGGGTGCATAACGATTCCTTTCTGAGCCATATCATATTTCCAGCTAATAATGGTGAATCAGTCCAACTTCTTCTTGATAACTTCTAGTAAAACTATGCTCAACTCCGTTTTGAATTATAGCTGCTTCTATCATCATCAGGTTCTACCCAGTTTCCAGCATCTTCCCGATGATAGACTTCATATCTCTCCGTACGGCAACCTGAGTTCTATGGGTAGGTGCTAGTTACTTCTTGAAAACTATTGAGGTGAGACAAAGTACAGGTGCTCACTCTCCAGCTACCTGAGGAACTTTTGCCTCCGGGAGTGCTAACCGTTGCATCACCATCAACAGTTTTTAATGATGTAATAAAATGTCCGTGCACCAGTATTTATGGAACGTTCAAATCCGCGTATAGATTTTTGCTTGATTACTGAAACTGCATCATAGAATAAGGTGTTTTCTTCATCAATTTCTCGTCCGCGTTTAATGACCAGAACCATCAAAAGGCTAATCGGCTGTTGTTCCTTTTCGATGACTCATCTAACACGTAAACCATGTTGATGAACTGTGACCGGCACTTTGTAAATGCGTTTGTGTCGCCAGAAGTGGGCACGTTTGACAGAACTTTTACCCCTGATCTAGATACTCAGAGCAAAGCATCTACACCATGCTCACTTCCAAAATCAGAATAAGCGCTCCGACTGTTTTATCGGCGTATCCTAAGCTAAGTCCTGCTACTTTTCGCCATAGCGTTTTATTGTCAAACTTGAGAACCTTGTTTTTGGTTATGTTTTGATACGTCCCTGGTTGCGTATGAGAGTCGGTCGGTAACTCTTCGCTAGGGCAAATGAATTTTCGTGCAATAAACCGTGCCGTTTTTATCATAATAATGGAACAGTGGCATCCAGTATTCAAACCTATAAATCCACAGCTATATTTGTCCATGGATTCTTTTGGTATCAAAGTTGTTTTAATAACTTCCATAAGAAAAGGTCGCATAAAACAGCCTTCCCTTTCTTTTTCGAATAATACGGGAACATTTTGTTTTCTTATGATTAGTAGTTTGATAATACCTACAATCAAGTTTTGAGTTGATAAGCTTCGTAAAGCAATCATTGTACTAAATACTGAGTTCGATGGTTTGATTTATCAGGTCAAGTTTCTAAATGAGTTATTTTATAATAACTTGGGCGATCAAATGACAGTTCCAAACAGGGGCGTTGGTACTTTTACCTTTTATTTTCAACTCTGCTTTCTGCTCTTTTTCAATTTACTAAATTACTGCGATAAGGGGAGACAATTCAGAGCTCGATTGATTACAGCCCTACCGCAAATATGAAGGGGAATTTGGGAATTCTTCATCAAAAAGTTGTCTGAGCCTGATTGGCGGTAGAATGAATAAGGATTTCTCAGTGTAGTAATAAACACGTTGATTTGAATACTCAAAATCCTTCATCTCATCCCAATACGCCTCCACAATAGGAACCCAGCAAAATGAAGGCATTACGATAGATAATTGATATGGTATTTTCTAAACTTCAAATCGCAGTTAACTTCAATGGATAACTTGATGTTATGTTCACCGATATTCATTTCCCTTTCTTTCAGTATATGTATATTATCAGAAGAACCGCAAATTTCCATCGACATATGAAATCGTCGAGAATAGCCCTGCCCCTCTTCTTTTCCATCAAACGTCGTTTGGATGGTTCTGCAACAGAACCTAGTCAATATTCCCTATCCTCTCTAGATGATGTCATGTTTCAGTGATAAAGAGATATCACGATATTTATTCGAAATATCTTCAGGTGCCCTTTTTCAAAATGGGTCCAAGATTATTATCATGCATATCCTTTCAAAGTTAGTTTCTGAACGGAAGGGTGTCGTGTCGTTAAACGCTCATCAAAATAAATAAAAATTCTCCCAGTTAATAAACTGATTCTCGACCATTTCCTCCAGTAACTGGAAATATACTTGATATTTTTCAATATCTTCATTTGTCCACATACTCAATAAACAAAACATCATCTCACCATTCCTAATATCATCATTTGGTACAACATCTGACCATTTACGATAGTCTGGGGTCCTCGAATATACGACATCATGTTCTTCGCGATAGATTCGTTTCGTCATCCATTGTGCATGTTATATTCCTTTCAGGCTATCTATTGTAAGCACATCGCTGAATATGTCGGGATAATCACTCTGTAATTTACTCATGATGGTGAGTTTGGCTTTCTCATAGGTGAGAAGCGTTGCCTATCCCTTTCTGTGATATTTGGCAATGTACCCTGGTCGAATTTATCACTGGTCAGCCAACTTAACAAGCATTGCGTCACGGGTTCACGGGTATGGTTGATATAATCATCGTAAGATATTTTTCCCCTTCAATACAGGTCAAATATTCAGAGACATGTACAATTTCTGGTGATCCCTTTTCAGCAAGAATTTAAATGTGATAAATTATCTTCAATTGACATCATGAAATAACTTCTTTTTGTAGTTTATTGTGAATATAAATGGTGTTATCCCACATACACGCATCGGATGGGAAGATATGGTCGCCGTTTTACTACAAACTGAGCAACTCCTTTGCCCGAGCTGCAGTCGCTTCTTCAGCGCGATTTCAAGTTGTCAGTTGTTCATATGGGTCCTCTAAACAAATAAGGTTTCGTTGACCGTTATTTGTCGATTTTCTTGTCGATTCTGGAATTGTGTTACCATTGAAAACTTCTTGCCTATTCTTACTGACATCGAATTTGACCAATTTGAAATATAAATCGTGTTTCTTACCAAAGGAAAATGGTGAACACCGGATGATAAATTTCATCCATATCCACAAACTCCCTCTCAGAGTGGGGGTTCGACTTACCATCAAATGCACTTCGGAAATAAGAGGAAAATACTATGTTTGTTTTCTCGATTCAAAACTCAATTCAACAATGTCTTCTTGATAATCACTTTTGCTCGCTGGTTGATGGTAATCATTTATTGGTTGGCATCACTTTCATTCAGCGTCTGATAAAGATTTTCTTCAAGGGAATAATACATCTTTACATTTTCTAATTCGAGATAATCTTTATTTAAAGACTAGCACAAAGAGAGATAATGATGGAAGAGTTTTGTTTTGCAACCAATTTGGGCGATGAACAACAAAACTTATAATTGCTTCGAAAATCAAAGAAACAATAATTCACGTTCTTGTATTGGTTTTGCTAGAGCTGCTGTAAAATAATAGCAAGTGGAAGGTATTTCTAATCATCAGTTTCCATAAAGAGATTATTTCAGAACAAAGCGAAGTTTCTTTTGCAAAAGGTGCGCCCAGTACCAAATACGCGTGTGGCTTAATATTCTGTGTATCAACATCCAGAGTCAGGTAAAAGCTCTTCGATGCAGACAGCACTCATGACACATTAGGATTAAATGACCTGCCATTTAAAGAACTTCCGAATGAGCCAATTCAGTACCACAAATTGCAGATAATTGGTATCCCAATTTGTTGCCTTTCTCACCATTTTGATTAAATCTTTCATTTTTCACTCGTGAGATCTTTCTAAGCGCGAGCTAAGTTTCCATTTTCTCATGGAAATATTGTTCCATCATACCATAAGCCGTATATGTGATTGCATTTGCACCCGCATTGATAAGTAGACCTTCTGCTAGATTTTGTCACTTCCACCACCAGATGCAGTGAGTTGGAATATCTCGGATATTGTTCAGCGTACCCATTTTTACAAGTTCAGCAGTGTCCTTACCACCACTAACGTTAGCAGGTATTTCACACCTCCGTATCAATATAAGGCTGTAATGGTCGTGATTTGTCGAGTAACAGTATAAATAATGAGGATATCGACATGTCGTCGAACCATTTCTCCAGCTGTCTCTTAACTAGTTACAGGTAACGTTCAATGCAATGGCTGTGGCGACTGTCTTTCTGCATGGGATGCCAAACGATGCTGCTGAACGTTCACCTTGTGTCAATCCTCCGGCCCACACCGACTAAGATTGGAGGCCATGGCGACCAATGATCTAACAGTATCTGAAATTTGTAAGTATTTGGCGTGAATGGATACACACATAAAATAGCATCACGTCTCTGTAGTCGCAGTTAGTGATACGTCTAGTTTTGAATATACAATAGACTTAATGCGAATGCCCATAAATGACAATACACTGATGCCTCGAATGATGTCCTGGCATTTCAATGATAGAGCTATCGCAATGGTGATACTACTTTACAGGATTTTCTAATTAGGTTTTCTGTCATATTGATTGCCTTCCTATTTGCTATACATATTAAAGTAACCGTGCAATCAATTTGTTTCCAGAGATTCGCGCTGCTGGATATGTTCAAACTCAGCGTTCAAAGAGTTAACTCGAGTTTCCATAAGTGACGTTATCACTATCTGCGAACGATAGCGGACTGATTCGACTGATTTTGAGACAATTTAGATACCCTTCTTCACCGTCGCGTTATCAACTACGATAGCATTGACTGCTTGATACCCAATGATTCAATGGATTTTTCGCAGCTCGATTTAAAAGTCACTCTGTGGTTTGTTTTACCATCAGATAATGCACTAACGTCGAGTATCTGGATTGTTCTCATTCATCACAAGTACCATTTAACTGCAACCAATAATCCACAGAAGGGTATTACCCACCGCAGGTGACAACCCCTGATAGCTGACATGTGAAGTAATGCCTTTTTGGGTACCGTCCACGTCTAGATTAGGACATTGATGGCAGTCACATCATCACTAGTAAGATGGCGAAACCACTTTATTATCTCCTCATTGATATATTGGGTGAGTTGGCAATGATTTCTTCAAAGGTGTTCATTGGGTCAGACTTCCATAGAACCTGGAGAGATATCTGTCACGAATACCATAATCTACAATAGGTCGTGCAGTATGTTTTCTTCCAGAGTTTCTGCATGACAGGGCATGTGCCATCAGTCGTTTGCTCTTCGAATTTATAATCCATCTAACTGATTAAAAACCATAGCCAGTGAGCTTTTTGTTGATTCTCTTTGATCATCTGGAAATTCTGAAAATCGCTATAAACTGCGTCTATTTCACCATCATGCGTTGTGGCGTATAATGGAGAATCTGTGACGGACAAACGGTACCATGTTATAATCAGCACGTTCTAGCGTATTGATATCATGTACTGATATGAAATAGACAAAATCTCTGCTGTACCACCTTTTGGCATCGCTTGTAATTGGAGAGGTTGTTTACAGATATGTAGATGGGATGTTCGACTGAAAGTTTTTGGAATGCTGTGCTTGATATGTGTCACTAATTGGGTTGCTACCATCAGAGACTACTATAATAGTTAGGGAGAGTAGACTCCAGGCCTAGCGATGATAGACGCTATGATTGGTACATGTCCTAATAGTTTACCATCATTGACAAAGCCTTCGTCACCCGCATCAGTTGTGACAGCGCCGTTTGGCGATACCTCACGGTAGACTGACTGTTTCATCAATGGTCCGGATGATGTTTACCAAACACATCCGAGGGTACAGCGTTGAAACACGCCTTTGGCAGTCAGAGATAATCCCACATTGCTTGTTAGACGTTTGGTGTGTCCGCTCGGGGAAACGCGATTACCACTGGCGAGTGATAATCCACAGCGGTACCAGAGATGGGACACTACAGCAATGGATACGCTGATAGTTTCTCCGTCTACAAGCTGATTTTGGTTTGATTAAAATCCTGCGATATCATTTGGGATACCACTCTTTACCACTCACCTGGCTTTTCTGTCGATGCTAAAAGTCGACATTGACTTTTGCTCATTACCCTCAACGCAAGTGGATGCGCCTGATTCAAATCAGTGTGGTTCATCTGCTGAATCTAAAGATGTGGAGACTAATGTCCTAAGAGCTGCTTCATCTGGGTCAATTTTCTTCTTATAATAAGTTTCTAGAGCCTCTGCCTTAGCTTTCACATACTGCACAAATTGTCTGCATTTGCCACCGTCCGCTTGAGCATGCTGGTAATAAACACGACACTGTAGCTAACATAGCACTTTCAACAGTTAACTTTGCGAGTTAAATTTCGTAAGTTATTTCCTTCTCTGCACCAATACAATTTGATTTCAAGTAAATTTGGAAAGCCTTCGAGTAAGATTTCTTCAAAGTCGATATCTGTTTGATTCTGTCTTAGTGTCTAGATAAAGCGATCGCATTGTACCATTAAATTGTGTAACGTCAGAAATTGAATTCTAGCCATTTTTGGATAATTTATTCTCGATGACTTTCGCATCTTCTGAAAATCACCAATCTTCGATAAATTGACTTTTGCATCGTGCAAGACGTGCAATCTAGTTTCTGCTAATCCTCTGTCCTACGACACTCCTTGGATGATAGGTAGTACGTCATTATCGACACTTTCTACGCCTACAGACGGTTGCAAATCTTTTGTAGTGTTGATTTGTGGTAAAGCATGTGGTCAACACTATGTGCTCGATAAGTAAGGTTTCACCTTTATGCTTGACCGGATTCTCAACTTGTCGGATAGTCCACCCTCATTACATAATGCAGGTCTCGGTTGCGTTTCTGTTCTTCGTTATACTCACTAACTATTATTCATAGTAAGAAATAAAACGCTCCGGCACCAAACAGAGAGATGCCGGATAATCCAGCTACAAATTGTGCTAAGGTGACCATGTACATGCGAGGTTTTGATACCCATATTAATAATAATATTGTCTTTGAATGAACGACGCAAAGAACCAAAATGATAGACTAGACATCACCACCAACGATGATAAGGAACTGCCAAATTTGTCATATGTTTAGGTTTGAGTGCTCACAGTTAATTCCTATTTTCAACCACCTCGGTGATGATATAGCTACGCGTGATATGTCGTATCCACTGCCCGACATCGAACGCTTTTTGTGCGGTGATGTCGCGTTTTGCTGAGCTCAGATGAGACACAATCACGCCGTCATCAGTTGAGGTTTCGACGTTTTTCTGATATTGTTTATCAGTTTCACGAACAAAACGAGACCAAATATTCCAAAAACACACCAACCCCCAAACAAAACACACAACCAACAACCAAACAAACACCCGACTTAGTCCGACAGTTTGCGCCTATTGATTTCACCAAATGTTTTGAGAACATTACTTGTTGGCAAGTACTCAATCCTTTCTGCTGTCAAACCTGTGCTTTCTGCACGCGTCGCACTGCACTGCCCCAACGTTTTACTGAGCTTTATCACTAGCTTTGCGAATAGCAGCATCATTGATCCTAGCATCATTGACTCTTTCTTATCGATTTCATAGGCATCTCAAAAGTCGTTTGACCTGTGCAAATTGCGGCGAGCCAGCAGAAATGCGCCATGCAGGGACCATATCACGATGCATGGTTGCAGTTGGTGCCGTTAGACCAAGCCCTTACAGTCGCGTGATCTCGTATTCGTCGCACTGGAATAGCTACGGGACATAGACAGAGCCATTTGAGCTCTCTAGGTCTGGCTGCTTGGAGAGCTGAACAAACTAGTTGCTGTTTGAGTGCATTCAAATTTTTCCGGCTTCCTGACCACCCTCACTGCTGCCAAGGCTTCATGACCTGCAGGAACGTCTTTTCGTAGGCCCTCACTATTTGATGTCACCAGCAGTGACAGCACGAAACGGTCGCTGGTAATTTCTTCTAATCGCCTTAATCCTGACTTCCATATTGAGGTTGGTTTCATTAGAGAACGTGACAACGTTGCGATCCAAAACAGCTTCTTTAGCACGGTTGATATTGTCTTGTGCGATTCATAGCGAATTTGGAGCGTGCCTAGCCTTGTCAACACCCAGTGAACGGATGAATCCAAGCAATCCCGCTATCGTGTCAGTATGCGACCAGCTGCGATTTCTCGATATTTGTCAGCTCTTTTAAGAGAGCAATGCTCCGTCTCCACGGCATCTTTTTGACCTGAACAATGCGTTGAGACTCCTTTTCAGTCAAGCTTATCAAGAGTCTTAGTGTCTTCAAGCCCATAGGTTGTAACTTCGCCTGCCGTCTGGATAAGTCAGCCTTTAGCACCGCCTACCTGAGGCATCAGCTACCTGCTCTCTGGTGTGAGCGCGATTTGAGAGCCTCTTCAGTCACACCCTGCAAACATCAGGTCTTCTAACTTCTACGCCTTTTGTCCTAACTTCGAAATTTTAACAATATCTCTCTTTGCCTCCAAACCCGGTGTTGCTACTAATCATGTTTCCAACTTGGAATCCTTCCATGTGACAATGTTCTGCCTTTCCTCTACCCTGTGATTTCGTTTACATCTTTAATTATATCCTGCATTGTTACAAAAGCAATATGGTATTAACAATGCTACTTTTATCCCATTGATGACCAACTATCCTTAGACTCATGTCGTAATCTAAGTGAATATAAGACATCTCTATGCTCATGCCTTCGCCAATGGTAGATACTCTCCAAATTTATCGCGACCCATCTGCGGTCATAATATTTATATGCTGAATCTCACCAACACACGGTATCGATATTAGCAGTACACCCTTTCAGCGCCGTGCGCATACCGCAGCACTCCATGGCCATTCTCTAGATTAACCATTTCTAATAAAAACCATTTATGATTATGGAACAATGGACAAATCATATTTGTAAACGTCAAACATATGGTCACCAAAATATTGATAACGAATAATGTTCTGGTCTAGAAATTCAGGTTCAAAGGACCTCTTCAAGAAAATTTGACAATCATGTTCGGATAAAATAGTTTTGATATAATCCTTGGATTTCATCCATTGTCATTTTATAATTATCCTTTCTAAATTATATCACATTCGAAGCCTAATCCTTGACAAATTCAGATAACTATGATATGATATAAATAGGAATATAGTTTTAAGATGTTGGAGGATATCGTCGATTCCCATATCTCCTGGCCAAAGACTCCTTGACATTATCAGAGGTCTTTTGTTTGTAGGTAACCTTCCACAGATTTAGTAGTAATTACTGTACGTCTGTCGTAAGTGGCTTTTGACCCTTCAGTTATGTCTCCGCATGATCTTTATTCCTGACTATCTAGGAATTTCTTTGACAGTTTGCAGTTCGTGTTCTGATGAGTGCAGTTATTTCCTGTATTATTCCTGTATAGACTTTTTGCAATTCTGTCTCGCTCTCTAACTAAATCCTAGCTTTAGTCGGTATGTGAGGTTTTCATGTGAGGGATTACAAATGGGAACGAATGCGAGACACTCAACACTAAACACACAAATGTATCTCTTAAATGTTATCATTTTCATCACCCTGACCCACTGTTTTTAATTCATCAGTTGCAGCCTTTTCTAACATACGACCATAGACTCTGCTTGAGTCCATCCGTTATCATGTCCGTAGTTGCTGGATATTTTATATGGTGTTACCTGATACGCCAGTGGAGCACGAATGAAGATAGAGTGCGACCTGACCTGCACCAGGGACGATTATCTCTCTGTAACTTAATCATCGTCATCTGCGCTAATGGGTTCAGACTATAACAGCTTCACCACTTTTCATAGCTTTAAGGTGTCATGGAATTGCTTTGCTACCTTGACGATGACTGCTCACCAGCCAGCTGACAATTTTTGAATGAAAGTGGTTTGTATTTTCTCACGATAAGGGTTTATTATTGACCACCACGAGCCTTTCTCTAGTTATGAAGAGTATGTTTTCAGATGTTAAATCATATCATAATGTTCACTCAGTAATCGGTCACGATATTTGTCAAAATAGTCACTCTAGCAACTGTGCGTGGTTATCTGACCCGACGGCAATCATGGGTCAAAGTACGAAGTCCGTCTCAATCTGTATGTTCATCAGAACATACAGACTAAAAATGTAGTGAACATATTACTTTGAAACATTACAATCGGTTGCCATTTCCAGTAAAAACCAAAGTTGTGAGTTCACTGGCAATAAATGTAGTACTAATTTGCTACGGTAGGTTTTCGAGAAAATGGAATCAACAAAATGTTTATAACAGAGAAACATAATTACTTTCGAGTTCAGATTCATTTGCAGGATACTAGCGATTAAAATACTGTTTTAAAAGTTTCACTTTGTCAATACTTGTCATTTAATACTTACTACACCTGTTATCATATCGCGAACTGAGATAATTGATTACGATATTTTTCCACCAGTGTTTCACAAATGCTGCATCTCTATAGTGAGGGCCTTGTCATCACAGATGGTATCGATGTATTCGTAAAATATTGTCCATCTATACTAGATAAATCCTGCCTCGGTCGATAAAATCTTCATATTCATATGAGCGATCTCTGATACATGATTTCATTAGCTAACTCGCAATAGTTGTTTTCAGCTAAGAACCAGTCATCTGTCCGATTATGTCCGGTCCGATTTCAGATATAGACATCTAATCGAATTCGGGAATAGCTCCAACTCTAAACAGGAGTGCCTCTCGGTCGTCCCTTTCAGCCCAGGATAACAAAAAGACCCATGATGTCTCAGCAATTCCTTAGTTTCTGTCGTTTCCTTTTCCAAACTCAAATTTACACAATGTCATGGTGATGGGATAATAGTCTATCTCTGATAGAAATTTAAAACAACGCATACACGACCATCTAACGCACTTTACTAGCGTTCCCTTCTGATAGCAGGTCTGCACTTCACCCATTGCATACACCTTTCCTCATCGCGCAAATCGACTATCGAGAACAGTCATATAAGGATACCCAATCAATAGGTAGCGTTCAGCATCATGGTATCCACTCAATTCTATAAAAGGTTATCCTCACCATCGAGTTTTCCAGGACAACAATGTCTTCCTGGTAATGCATAATCGCTATGAAGAAAGCCCATCGTCTAACTCTGCTCACCATAATCAGTACAATGAAGTGGTATCATATCAGACCAACATGCGATAACCTGGGTTTTCAAACGTGTTTCCGTCAAGCGTTGGACAAACCTGTGTTTCTTCTCGCAATACGTTCTAACCATGTTTTAATGCTAACAGGTTTCTGTTTTCTTTTCACTATCCTTGACCAGATCACCAGTTGATAGTCAAATTGATTTCATAATTATCGTTCCTCATCGACTATTGGCTGATACAACCATGAGACGATGCTATAGAACAATGGTCACATGATGAGACAAAACAAAATCAAGCTAATAATTTGTGGTAGCGCATCCATTGTTCCACTTTCTCAAATCATATATTTACGTGATATCATATAGTGATGGCCAATCCGTGCCCGGATGCTCATTTAATCAAGGTTTTTGCGCGACATAATCTTCCAGCTGGAGTGTCGACAGATTGGTATATGGTTGTCCAGCCCGTCTATTGGCTGAAACGTTTATTTCACGTAAATAACACATATCTTATAGAGCTGATGTTGGGCAGGCATGGTGATCATGCACTAGGTTAGTATAGTAACAATTGCTCACCAAACCAGTCACTTTCTTTCTATAAACATTTCGAGGCAATCTCTTATAGACCTGAAAGTGCATTCCTTGAACAATATGAGACGGTCAAATAATCGCTTTTTCTGTGGATTCTTTCTGAGGATGGTCGTTACCAAATACTGTGAGGCCGTTGTTTGATCCTCATGGCAAAACCTACTAGATCATACTGTGGTTTATCATCAGCAGTTGTTCCCGATATTTGCTCACGACTGGTCAGAGTATTGCTACCGTGTTTGACCATCAATAAAACGCATAAACAGCTTTCCAATCAACATCTTTTTGAACCAAATAGACGTCCCCACCTAAGTAAATATATTGGGAAATGAGAGTTATCAATTTTTCGAAAAGTATCGCACCAGCCGATTTCATGAGCTGCGTTTGTATCAGGCACTGTGCTCTAACAAACACCAGACATCTGACCGGAGTGCTAGATATTTCTGCAAATGGTGGCATGATAGATTTCTACCTGATTTTTGGGAAAAGATTGACCCGGAAAATAGTCCTCAACCTCGGCACTTTTCGGGTAGGACCACTTCATTAACTGTTCCAACTCGACTTTTGTGTCCATGATGTTACCTTTCGACGCCTTTAATATTTGAGACAATTCATCATCCTGAAAGTCTCGATAAATTCATGACCGCGGATGGGTCTTTTAAGTCAGTCAGATGCCATCCTTTATACTCAATAGTCATCAGGTTGTACTTTAACCCATTCAGATTCGACTATTTACAATGACTGGCGCGTCGTTCGTGTTTTTGTAATAGTATAAGGACTTTTTATCTCGTAAGAGCGTGTCCAACTATGGCCATATAAATTATCATCACCAGCTCTACAAAACATAGATGCTAAAATGTCGCAATAGTTAGCTTCCACGTACGTTTTCAAATTTGTTAGTCATATCTTAGCTCGACAAAACAATAAATGATGCACCCATTTACACTGTAGGTGCTGTACCCATCATATTAAGTAGAGTTGAGGCAGTGTTGGAATGAGTTAATTTTTCCCTTTGACCATCCTTTCAACAAATTAACAAAAGAAAACCCAGTAAATTAGACCCGAATTTCAGTCATAGCGAAATATCAAATCATGTCATGTCGCTCAGCGTTCACAGATTGTTCAGTTGAAGGTTCCTACCATGAACACCTACATAGTGTCGATAAGGGTTTATTCGAAGTCTTTGACCATGAATACCCCCGCGACCATAAGAACATGTATGATATCCAGGTGTCACCTCACGCCTCTCTATCTACTAACGGCCGTCTAAGTAAAGGTGGATATAGAGTATGATATCAACATCTGCATCGCTTAAATTATGCGGTGTTCTTGGTCTGGTGTTGATACTATCCAGACTCTCGAATACTGTGCTCCAAAATGCGTTTGTTTTGAGTTTAGCATATCCATGATGTCATCACGCATTCAATTTTCAAGTTCTCATTATAGATTTTGGCATACCCAGACGTTCTTGTGACTAGGGCTCCACATATTAAAGATCAACCATGGATGCCACCTACTTTTGTATTGCTTATTCATCCAGTCATTTCGATGGGTGAATAGTCCGTAGATATACATGACAGCAGACACGAATAGTAAAATAGTGCTAACAATTGACCAAATCAATTGGTGTCGGTCATACATGAGCCACATGAAGAATAATCCGAGTAGGAAAATCATCAAATTAATCAATTCGCGTTTTGTGAGCATGCTACCACATCCTTTCTACTATATCTTGAATTTTGTGTGTGCATCTAAAAAGACCTGTCAAAGGTCTTTTTAGATGGGAATTGGGAGTGAATGCGAGTAATAAATTTACCCATGCGAACACCATCACGAACACCATTAGCAGTACCACCCTTAGCATCACCGTTGTAGATGGCAATTAAAATATCACATGCCTGAATCATGCCAATATTGCGTTGATTCAAAATATATGCATAACTTTTACCAACATGGTGGTGAGCATATTGTCGTACTTCGTCTGCTCTGCCAACGAGTTCTTTTTCCAACGGTCACTGCATCAGCCTTATTGAACCAGCGGAGACGATTGATTCTCATCTGGGATATCCGCAATGAATCGAATACGGTCACGACCATATTTCTCTTGACACTCAACAATAACTTCTGCCCATACGGTATCCGCACCCAAAGCCATCCCTGAATGACATTCAACAAGAGGGTAGTTGTCAAGAGCGCGTTCGACGATTTTCATCAAGCGTTCATGAAGACGTCCATAAAATGGGTTATTCAGGTTATAACCCGTTAGTTTATCAGGCGATGCCTCAGTCAAAAGCAATAGATAATACACCATCTGTCATCGTTTTAAACATAAACATCATCCTTTTCAAAATTAGTGTATCAAAAATTGTGACCACTAAGTGTCATACACTAATAATTTTATTTTCTCTCGAAAACAAATTGAGGTATTGGGGTCGAAAGACTGCATAAAAATGGTCTCACGTATGAGAGACCGAATGTACTATGCATATATATTATAGTAGTAATAAACGGTGTTATTCGTTTTTCCATACCAAAATCAGCCATTATAACTAAAATTGTGACCACTAGCTGACAATAAATGTCGCCACATTTGATTCAAAGTCACCTTTATTTACAATACTATTGTAGATACTAAACAATGTATGCCAAATTGAAGCAAATCTCATGATTTGCAAAAATATGTTTTTGATAAATGCCATGTCACCTTTCTAAATAATCTTAGTTAGTAATCTCAACACGGTACGAATCTGTCATTCCGATTTCTGGTACAAATAAATAATCAATTCATAGCTGTCAAACCATTAAGGGTTTCTTTTTACAGCTGATTGTTTTGGTAAATAACCAACACGAATAGCGCTACCATCTTTACCGCGGACGATTACTCCAACAGCAGTGTGGTCATAAGGATTCGTTGGTTCAGCAACTAAAAGGGCTGTAGTGTGAAATTCACTAACTCCCTTTGAACCCTTCTCAGCAGGTACAAGACGTCCTGTCAACTCCTTCAATTGGTTTTGCGTAACAAATGTCGTTCCGACTACTTTCTCTTCCATAAATCAGTAATCCTTCCATATAGAAACCAGATGGTACTGGCTCTCCAAAATTTCTTTTCGTGCTCATTGTGATGATGATTTCACCTTGATAAACACCGTCACAAACATCATTGCTGAGCGTTTGCATTTGCTCCAACTCAATCGTCGGGTCTTCTAAAATTTCTCTTGGTAACTGTTCAAACGCTGCACCTTCTAATGCATCAAGCGGTGCGTTTACGAAAACAGTTGTTGTGCATTTATATGTAATCAGCATATTGAAGCTACCTTTCTAAATTGTTTGCTTATAACCGTGCTTACGGGCATAAGCCGCAATTGAGCGAAATGGGTCATTTTTGTCAATAAAGACCACACGTGTCGGAGCACTCGGACCAAAAGTCTTAATACCCCAGATAAGAGCTCGTAGCATATAGCCACCTTCTCTCAGTCTCATTAGGCTCGTCTTGTTGCGCATGTCTTTTGTAGTTCCAGTGCTCAAAATAAGTTCACGTAATTTTTGTGTCTCAACTCTCATAATCCATCCTCCATCAGTCACCCTGTGTCAAAATTGTCAAATAGCTTGCAAATCCAATAAGCACCATCCCAATCACTTCAAGTGTCAATGCTGTGACAAGTGATGCTGTACCAACTTCAAGAGAACTAGGAGCCCCAATCGAAAAGAGGAGTCCAACACAAAAGCGAGGTTGCGTGCAATTTACCGCGTTTATTCAATTTTTCATCATTTTTCTCCATCTTCTGATTTTTAACTGTGAATCTCGAGTTGTTAGTCTCGAGGGGTTGTCAATTTTTCCAAATGATATGGTAGTAACCAAAACTTGTTGTCTAGTTCGACGATATTATCTTCCTCGTCAACATCTGTAACAGTCGCAACTGCGTTAACAAATTCTTCAACTTCATCTACATAAATGGCAGTGTAACAATGTTTATCAACATCAGGAATTGGATGAATAAATACTGTATCACCTTTTTCGAGTTTAGTTGAATAAACTTTTTGAAGAATTTCAATGTTATTAGATTGTTCCATATTTACTCACCTGTCATTCTGATTTTTATTTCAAAAATAAATTGGGGTTTTGGAGCGGAAAGCCCCATTAAACAAGTGCAAAAACGTATGTTTTCACACATAGGTGCCATTACTTTGTGTAGACATAGATAACTGGTTCATCTAAGTCTTCATCTTGCACGGCGTCAACAAAGTCGATTTCGCGGTCTTCAGCATTAACATCATCAGAGAAAACATATGGACGATTGGTATGAGTGTGAAAAATGTTGAATTCATCGGTATATACAGCATCGTCAACTCGGGATGAGTGCGAATACTGTTGATGCTGAGATTGCTCTAAATTCTTTAACTGTCATGTGAATACCTCGCGATTCTATTCGGTCAAAATGTATAGTTCGTGCGTTCTGTTTTTCGAATATAGATTAGGGGTTTTGGGGCATAAGTCTATTTTATTGATATGAAAACGTATGTTTTTCAACACTCAAACAAAATCCGGAACGATGTACATATTTATATATTCTAGTTTTTGACCTTTTAATGGATTTGGATTTAAAATTGGATTTTGTGAAAGTTGTTCTCAAATGAGCGGTATCGCATGAGTTTTTAATTATTTGAATATCAAAGGATTAAAAATTATATTTTTTCTACAAGACTTTAAAAATTTTCTGTACTATTTCAAAATAGTGTTTAGATAAAAATGGCTTTTATACCGCTGTTTGTAACTGCTAATAAATCCAATTTTCAATCCAATTTTGTCCAAATGGGTCTAAATTGATGAAAAATTACGCCAAAAATAACTTGATTTTGTCAAGATATGGACTAAAAACACCAATCATTCGGGAAGTGGCGAACGTTTTTAATTTTATCCGCGTGAAAACATATGTTTTAGACCTAAATCATGTCATAGTTGTATACAGGTGCTAAGTGATATGTTTGGAATTCGTAACCTTTATCGATATAGACAATTGGTCCAAATACGGGACTAATACGAGTATTAGTGACTGTCACAATTTGACCGACATATTTGTCCATTTCTTTTGTCCATCCTACACCATAATTTTGCTTTTCGTCCTCTGTGATGGGTGTGATGACACAAGTATCACCTGGCTCAAATTGGTGGGGTTTCGCTATTTCTAAATTCACTGTATCAAGAACTGACAAATCAGGGAATGAAACTTTACCATTGCTAGAAAAGATAACATAATTGTATTTATTACTTAGTACCATAATGCGTTGAGCTTTACCATTATAGTAAACAATGTCTCCGACTTTTACTGTCATAACGCCTTACCTTTCTAAATCATATCGTAATTATTTACAAGTTCTAAATGATAGGTTTGAAACCAATATCCATTTAATTTTACAAGTGGTCCATATTCATCATGATACCATGTTTTCTGAACTGTATATACACCACCAATAAATTCATCCATTTCACATACCCAAACACCATCCATCTCTTCATTCCTTTCATGTTGCGGAATATCATGAATAATCACGTCATCACCGAGCTTTATATTCGGTAAGATTGTTGATTTTATGATGGTTACGTCGGATACTGGTACACAATGGTTACCGTTCTTACCAGAAATACATACCGTTTGAGAGAAACGCTTCATGACCCGGTAATCATTCCCCTCATATGATACAATATCACCAATTTTTACTGCCATTGTCGAATCCTTTTTCTAAATCATATCGTAATCATTTGCCAGTTCTAAATGATAGGTTTGAAACCAAAAACCATCAAGTTTAACACGCCTTCCTACACGGGAATCATCGCGAACTTCTGTGACGGTATGAACCGTGCCAAACATATGGGTCATTTCAATTCTCCAACCGGCTCCATAATATATTCGTTCTTCTTTTGGTATTTTACAAATGGTGACCATATCTCCGACTTCAAATTTTGGCGCTTGATTTGAGTCCACTAAATCTGAATCATCAAATTCCTTATCGACATTTCCGAAATAAGCCAATCGTGTATCGCCTCTGCATTTTCAATATTCTGTACATTTCGACCGCGATAATGAACGATGTCTCCAACTTTAACTGTCATCATTTACCTTTCTAAATCATATCATACTCTCGCACATGGTCTAAATGGTAGGTTTGAAACCACCAACTCCCCAATTTAACACGCTGTCCGAGATATTCGTCATTTCTAACCTCCGTTACAACTTGGGTTGACCCAATCATGTGAGTCATTTCACTTCGCCAACCGGAACCGTAATGCATGCGTTCTCTATTTGGAATATCGAGAATGATGACCCTATCACCGACTTCAAATTTGGATGGGTCGTATGACTCGATAAGTTCTAAATTATCTAAACCATCATGAACAAGACCAAAATAACTTAGCAGAATATAAGAACTAATACGTAGTACGCGAACGTTATGACCGTTATAACGAACAATATCTCCAACTTTGATATCCATTTATGACAACCTTTCTAAATCATATCATAATCATGTACTTGTTCTAAGTGGTAGGTTTGGAATGACCAACCACTTAATTCAACAAGTGGCCCGCAAACATCTGAATTTTTCACGTTCTCCACTGTAAAGATTTCCCCTAACATGCACGACATATTTGATGACCAACCAGCACCATAATATCGGCTTTCACCCGATGGAATGCTACGAATAATAACTTTGTCACCAACCGTCAATGTGGGTAATTTGGTAGATTCGACCAAGTCTGAATCATTGAATACCCTATTCACAACTCCAAAATGGGAAAAGTCGTACTCTACCTTATGAAGAGTTCAAGGCAGGCATATCAAATGAGAAACTACATTACGCGTCGAGCACGCTACCTGAAAAACTCTACATCCGGTCAATTGTCTGGATGTTCTTTGGCGTAATGGGTCTTTCCCATACAAGGGAATGCTAGGATAATTTTAGTCATTTTTATATACCTTTCTAGGTTTGTTTTGTTCTGGTGAATTGATGTTTAATTGTGCAAATTAAGTTCCCTGACCAGTTTATCTATCATTAAAATCCTAATTTTTCAAAGATTTCTGAGAAGTTTTGGCTGATTGTCTCCAGTGACACTTGCACTTCTTCTCAGGTTTGGTTGATTCTTGACCGTCATTTGTCCGCTTTCGACTTCGCTTTCTCCTAGGGTGATGAGAGTCTTAGCCACAAAGACATCGGCTGACTCTGAACTGAGCTTTGAGCTTACGGTTGAGGTAATCACGCTCTGCTTTAGAATCCTTGTTGGCGAAGAGCCTGTACCAACTCCAAGGCCTTGACTATTTGCTCCTTCACCCAAGACTGCGATATAAACATCTAGAGCGTTTTCGATAGGGAGGGCAACATCTTGCTTTTTCAAGAATAAGAAGTAGGCGCTCTACACCAAGTCCAAAAACCAAATCCAGCAGTTTCAGGGCCTCCAAAATAAGAAAGCCAAACCATCGTAGCGACCACTCCGCACAGACTGTCAGTCATTGCCCTCAATCTCAGTGATAAACTCGAAAATAGTGTGGTTGTAGTAGTCCAGACCACGCACCATATTGGTATCGATAATGTAGTCTACTCCAAGATTTTCCAACATCTGACGCACAGCATCAAAATGAGCTTGACTTTCTTCATCAAGGAAGTCCAAGATAGAGCGGCATTCTCTACTGCCACCTTGTCTCTTTTTCCTTGAGAGTCCAAGACACGAAGAGGATTTTCCTCCAAAGCGACAGTTGTATCCTCAGACAAGGTCTCCTTAAGCGGTGTCAAATAGTCAATCAAGGATGACTGACATTGACCGCGCAGCTCTCAGATTGCCAAGAGTGTTGAGGTTCAACTTGACACCTTGGATGCCGATTTCTTTCAAGAAATGGGCTGCCATAGCGATGGTTTCCACATCGGTAGCTGGATTGCTAGAGCCAAAACACTCAACCCCAATCTGGTGGAACTGGCGCAAACGCCCTGCCTGTGGACGCTCATAACGGAACATAGGTCCCATATAGTACGAACTTCCCACTTGGTTTTTGCACTTCTGGGGCGAAGAGTTTATTTTCCACATACAGAACGGACAACGGGCAGTTCCTTCTAGGCGGAGGGTAATCAGTGACGGTCACCCTTAGTCATAGAAGTCACACATTTCCTTAGTTTGATATCGGTCGTATCTCCGACAGACCGGCTGATGACCTCGTAGTGCTCAAAAATAGGCGTGCGCACTTCTGCATAGTTATAGCGCTTGAAAATCTTACGGGCAAAGCTCCTCAACGTACTGCCATTTGGCAGATTCAGCAGGTAAAATATCCTGCGCTCTCCTTTTGGTTTTGTAATTTTCACGAGGGAATCCTCTTTCTATCGTAATTATGATGATTATATGAATCTATCTAAATCGTATCATGATATCGGATTGGATTTGATGATATTGTGTTGAAACAGAGTATCAAGAATTTCTTCCAAATCATCTACTGAATATTGTTTAAATTGTGTTGGTCTCGATGTACTACGGTATTCATCCTTTTCAAATTTTGCACAAATATTTTCTGCAGCCAGGGCGAATTCCACACGATTTCACATCAGACATACCAAAAATGGATATAGTTCTACGAGTGAAAAATAAACCAGTTGTGTTGCGTAATGTACGCATTGCGGGCTGACTAATTAAATATTCCGATGTGAATGATTTCGATGCGTGAATAGCGTCAATGACGCGCTGAGATGAACTTTTCGGCATTACCTCGCGGTGGTTTGACATTTTCCATACCAAGCACAACTAATAACACACGCTCAAAGGTTACTGGCTGATAGTTTTGGTCACTGTTGAGATTATTCATTATGTGCGTTGCAATAGCATTTAAAATCATAGAGTCATTTTATATTCCTTCCCAAAACTATTGTTTACGATTTGATGTATTTATTGTTCGTGATATTTTTGCCTATTATAATAATTTAAAAATGAGCCCGTTATGGAACCTATGATTACTAGATAGATAGAATTATAAATAATGTGGTAATATGAGCTTTATTTTATGTAAACATATGTAATCATCATTGTCAAACCCATATATACAAGTGGTCGGTTTTTATTTTTGTCAACTACCTACCAAAGTTTTGTCTTCCCATAGTTGAGTGAGATAACGCTCAAGAAATACATAATAGATGTTATGATAAACGACCATATTACAAATGCGAAAAGGTGTTGCCCACCAAATAAAATAATAATGGTGCCCACAATAAAAGTATATGGGTAAAGGTTAGCGATAGAGTCATAAATATTCCACCAATGAAAAATTGGTATAAATTCATTCTTAAACCATTTTTAATAGATTGTTTTGTTAGATTTTGATTCATGATTTCCCTTTCTGTTCATTGATTAAAAATTTAGTATCAAATATTATACATATATCTTGACTAATACAAATAATGTGATATAATAGATATAGTAGTGAGTAATGACATAGCACATTAATTTGTAGATAAAACTACTCTTATGTGACAAAACGTAGACAGAAAAGTGGAAAGGCGGTTTTATCTCATGAAGCTCAATCAACAAGTAAGACTCTATCCGAATAAAACCATGAAACGTGTACTCGACTCTTTGTGTGATTACCGCCGTTATTGTTGGAATGATAGCCATCGCGTGTTGGAATGTACACTATGAAGCTCGTCTAATGTGGCACTGCAGAGACTTGTATGACAAACTCAGAAGTAAGACTGAGCCTTTTAACGTCTGAAGAAAAAGAACTAGTGAATCAATATCCACGTCCTTCTCATTATAGTGTCCGAAATGAATTAGTCGTTCAAAAAGAAGATTGGCAAACCGCATTTTCTTCTCGAGTGTTGCAACAGGCTGTCAAAGACCTTGCGACGGCATGGGAGTTATTCTTTCAGAATCAAGACACTGCAGGCCGACTTCAACCTTTAAAACAGCGTAAGGCTCTAAGCAAGGTTTTCAAAAACAGACATGGCTCGTATCCGTGATGGTCAGTTACTACTCGATAAAACCCTCATGGGTATCAAGGGCAATGGAAAACTATCCGATTTAAAGGGGTTATCAATCCTGATGGGAAACTCACTCTTTTGTTCTGTAACCCGTGTAAACGGTCGTTATATACAGCTACCTTTTACAATCGAGGTTGAACCAACTCCGTTACCTCATACAGGTCAAAAGACGGCGGTTGACGCCAATGTTGACCATTTTTGACACGACAGAAGGCCGAACAACCTTAAAACCAGAGGTCTCAGCCTCTTTATGCTCGTGTTCGTCATTATCAGCGAATTCTAGCGCGTAAAACGATGTAGGAATCCAAGAGGCTATTCGTTCAAAAGGATATCAAGCAACGAGAACCAAGTTGCAAAAAGAACATACGAGAGAATTGCCAATATTCAAAAGGATTTAGTGCATAAATTCACAACTGATTTATATCGACGATTCGACACAGGTTGTCATTGAAGATTTAGATGCGAGAAGAAAATGCAAATGTCAAAACGCGCTAAGAATCTCCATGTTCCCTATTTGGTCAATTCCGTCAGATGATGGAATATACACTCAAAAGTTGGAAAAACATTAATGATTGCGGATAGATTCTATCCATCCACTCAACGTTGTTCTCTTGTGGATTTGTCAAAACCGGAGACGATAAGATTACTCTTAGTGGAAATCTCAAACACGGAACTCGTCTGACAATGAATACATCTGTTACCATTGCATGATATGAGAGACGACCGTGACCACAACGCGGTGTCAAATTTATATAGCACTAGCAGAATAAAAATGAAAGATTGAGGTTGGCTCGACCTCTGAGGATGAAATCTCTCGATGCGTTCAGGGATTGCCTCTGTCAGTACCTACATTAAGTAGTGCAATGGGAATGCAATCGTTGACGGACGTAGAAAGAACCAATGGTCAAAAATCTAAAATCTATGATTGACCATTATTGTCAAGGTTTTTCAGAGCAGGATTGGATTATGAAAACACAAACTATCAATCTATATAGTCCGAGTGATTTGGTTAAATTATTAGCAACGACAACTATGTCACTACGACACATTGCTGAAGAAACGGATATTCCGTTCCCAACTCTTCGAAATTATCGGTACTGATACAAACAGATGCTGATTCTATGCCTGTATAAAATGGTTTGCTCGTTTATCAGAATTCTTTTTATCTCAAAATTATGACACAATTGATGCGTTTACGACTGATTTGATGTGTGTAGATGATGATGAACAACTTTTGACACGATTTGGAGTCCAAGGTGAATACCTTGACCTTTATACACTTCATGAAATTATGGTTCGTTTTTATGCTGATGATGATACTAAATATGATGATAGTGTATCATTTATTTTATCACCTAAGGCTTATGAATATTTTGAATCATACTATGCCGATGATTGGTCATCCAGCTACTATATATCTCACAGCGAGCCTTATCCAAAAGGGTGTCATATTATTTACCCAAAAGAATTGTCAGATAAACTTTCAGACGTTGAAGGTTCGCGTAACGGTCAAAAATGGAGATGTTATTCAACTATCGACTGACTGCAAGGTTGAGTTTAGCATAATTGGTAATAAACTCTTGAGAACCATTACGAATGTCCTTTATAACTACACCAAATATTGCATACTATGTAGAAGTGGTATTGGGACTGAACACTGAGTTTATTGAAAAATTGTACAAAGAATGTGGAACCCCAAGAGAAAAATCAGTGATTTTATTCCTAACCGAATCCCATACACTCATGAGTGAAAAGTGGGGTTATGGCGTTGACAGGTATGTACTCGATATCTATCGTGAGATTCAGGAGCGACTACTCAAAACGAATATTTATGTCAATTTGTTGGCGGGTCACTATGAAAATCCATTGACGGGACACGAATACACAACTCCGAGCAACCCTTGTGGGCCTCGTAACAGTTTGAATCCTCGTCAAAATATTCGATTATATGATGTGGATGAAGTTGTTGTGGATACTATAAAATAACGGTATTGATAAAATTAGAAAATCTCATTCGCCCTGTTGATTTTGATTGATGAGAGTTGATTACTTCTTGGGAAATTGACAAACATAAACCAATTGAAGTTTGCATCAATTTGGAATTGGGAATATCTGTCATAAAATCTATCAGTTTTTATACAAAATCCGGTGATTATGTATTCTATCTACCTTAATCATCAAATAAGGATTTAAGTTCGTTCGAGCTTGTTTTTGCCACTGTAATTTCTACAGTGGATTTTTTTCTGCTATATTCTACTTTTGTAATTTTTGAATCTGGTGTTGGTCTACCATTGATTTCGGTTATGTTGGCAGCTCTTGTTTCTGCGTTTTCTCCGTCTGTAACTTTGATGACAACAGGTGTGTTCGGTTTCACGTTACTGGCATCTGTACTTAGTTCTTCACCTGTTGTAATATCAAAATCATTACTTGTCAGTTCTATTTTAATATTGTCACCTGTCTTATAGATGGTCTTCCATGATGCCGTTTGTGATTCGATATATGTTTGTATATTTGGCCATGCCATTAGCAGAACGCTCAAAATGAACAATATAAAACATGCGATATATATCCGAGTTTCTTTGGAGTTTTTTGTGTTGGAATAGAGAACATAGAATGTTAAGGAAATCCCCGTAACACCTATGATGTTGGCTAATGTAATATATTCGAGAAAGTGTGTCATAAATTCAGTCCTTTCTAATATTTAAAAATAGGGTAGTTGTTTAAACCTGTTGGGTTGAAGGTTAATCATATCAATTATGACTACGTGCGTGATTGTTAGGCAAAAATATGTATAATTAAAGTAAGAAAACAACATAACGAGGTAATACGATATGACAAGTATTGAGCAAAAACTATTGGATCAATTTCGAGATGCATCATTGAATTTCAGTGATGAAGGATAATAAGATTCAAAAAATGAATTCGGTAACAATATATGTAAATCTTAAAAACCCATCAAACAATTCAAGACTATGATTCGGTTCTTGATTTACTGAAAGAATTAAAAACAAAAATACCAGAACTTGAAGAACGAGATTAACAATATATCAACTAATAATATTTCAATTATATTAGGGTGATAGACAATCCAAGGATAGAAATAATTTATATCAGAACTTATGGGGAGAGATAATGATGGTTATGACATGAAATTAACTCATGATTATCTCACTACTGTCTATATAGGACGAATATTATTTTTGGCAGGCTGACTATATTACTAAAGATGTTCATATGACACCTATTGAATTATCTGAATTTGTTTTACAAATGAAGGACGAAATCGTCAGAGGTGATGATATTCGTACGAAGCAGCTCAATATGTGAAGAATTTAGGATTCAAAACGAAAGGCAATCTAGACAATTGGAATATCAATATGATGAGTGAGGTTGACCCATTACCAAATGAGAATAGGTGAAGGTTCCTATAGCGATATTGCATTGTCAGAAAGCGTGGATGATTATCATCTCCATGTTTATGAAATAGAGGATACGCGTTATGCCATGATGTTTGTGTGTTTACACCATAATATTCAATTCTAAATCATATCGAATTCTTGTAGTAATAGACTACGGTAATCGTCTAAAAAGTCTTTGATGGTTACTGGTAGCGAGCGTTGATAGTTGACCAATTCTTTTTTCCATTTGGCTTCATCGTCATCTAATCTAGTATCGACATATTGATAAATTGCTTTCCAATTGACGCGTACATCATCTTGATGTTTTAATACTTCGTCAACATAAAGCTTATGGTGTGAAAGAATCTCACGACCAACGATTAAGGATAAAATCATGAGGTCATCACGCCTGCTGCCATATTTTTCTTTATAGGTTTCAGTACCTAAGATGTGTGACAATCGATTGTATCGTGGGTCTTCAAAATGATAACTTCGTAACTCTTTTCGAATCTCGATTTCTGCATAATCTGTTCTACTCATACAATTTCCTTTCGAATAGGTAGTGTCAGACAACTGACACTACCTATCATTTACTAATACGCCAATTTTTGTGCGTATGGTGCAAGTGTGACAGCTACTAAGTCACTAAATGTGCGATAAGTAATAGTATCGTCAGAAGATTGTTCATAACCTTCGTTAGTGTCATAAACTTTACCGATTTTATCTAGGTCGAATGCTAGATTACCGTTATCGAAAGTAAAAGGCTTCACCAGGAATGTTAAATGAAAAGTCATAATTGATTTCACCTTCTTTAGTGCGGAAGTTTTCATCGATATGTAGGGTTACGTTTGGATAAAGCAAATCAATGGTGAAGTTACGTTTGGTTGTGACACCTGTTGAGAAGGTGAACGTCGCCTCATAATGGTCACGACGGTTATCAATCAATCCCAAATTGAGATATTTGATGATATTTTCGATTGATTCTCCGAGATTCAATTCTCGTGCAATGGCACCCAATTGGTCATAGTTGGTTCCGAGACGATACAAGAGAGAAATGAGACTATCTCAGATACGTATTCTGGGTCGACACAATCACGAATATAACTATCAATTTCTTCCACAGACATCTTACCAAATTTGATGTCGTAATAGAAACGACCTGTACGACCTCTGAAATATTCATTTAGTTTCTTATAATCATTGATAGTGATTAAATAGAAAATGATTATTATGATGGAAACCATCAAAGACACTAAGAAATTGTGACTGTTCATCATTTTCGTTATCGTAAGTGAAAATTTTTCGAATTCATCAATGAGGATGAAGACTGGTTGCTCAATAGATTGCAAGAAACTTGAAAGACCTGGTGTGTTCTCTGTCACGAGAAGCGTTGGTAGTCCCAATTCCATTAGGGCGTTCTGAAATAATACGCGCGAGTCATAGATTTACCAGTACCTTTTCTACCGCCTAGGATGGTTCCGAAGTTTTTATCGGTCATTTGATATCGACTAACAATTTTATCTACTAATTGAAGATGGTCTCCATAAACCTCACCTTCATGATGGAAATCCTTCATTTTTGCAAGTGAATATCCACTCGTGTTACTGAATTGAATTTGATAGGGTTCCTGCAGGGATTGAATCTGTCACAGTCAAGTCGTCTGGAAAAATGAGAAGGGTGCTACCCATATTTACTATTTTCATGAAAAATACCTCGTTTATTCTAAATTTTAATGCATGTTACTAATGATTACGGAATTTGTTAGTGCAGAATTTGCAGCTATGGAGTGCAGCATGGCCGCTCGATGAATCACCATCGTCACCACCATTTGTAAAGAAATTGATAGTAAAAATTGTCACAAGTGATAGTGAGATGATATGACAAACAAAGTCTTGATAATGGAATCATAATGATTATTATGGTCTTTATCTTCGATGAAACGGGTCGTCATACGCAACTGTTCATTTGACTTTATAACAGCTTCATTATAGTTTTGACCATAAATATATGGCCCAATGATGTTTGTCAAATTTGGATGCTTATCAATTAGTTTTGTTTCGAGTGTCGGTGATGCTTGAATATAAGATGTATCACCAATATCTCGAAATAGCTTATCACTCAATGGTTTCATGAGCACATAAAAGACATCTTGTTTTTGGTCTAATACTAGAGACTGAGCTTTATGCGATAACGAAATATCTGTATCATTGATATGATATATCGAGTTTTGATTTGATTTTTGGAGTTATCATCATCGATGATTCGACGCGTATCTTGGTTGACGTGCTGACCTTCATCAATAATGGCTGGGTTTGATGACCGTGGCCAGAACCAACAGATACCAAAACCAATAACTAGTATTGAGATAACGAATAAAAATTTCTTTTTCATATGAATACCTAAATGATGAAAATCTTCATCTAAACATAGTTTTGGTGAAGAAGCCCCATCCAAATGAAGTTTGGATGGGGCTTCTTCACATTAGTGCAATGATGATAATCCGAAAACGAATCGACCATTTAGTAAAAAGCGTTTTGGAAAGTCTATTTTTAGAGCCGCACCGAGCGCATTTAGAAACGCTCTTCAAACACGTGCTCATCAACTGGGAATTGACTTTGAGGTAATTTCACCGAAAGATACAAAACCTAGTCAATATAACCAAATCACTCAAACATTTGAGAAAAAATCACTATCTACTCGAATCTACGACTTGTCAGAAGGTGTAACAGGTGTACAACGCGACCTCTATTCATCCTTTCTCATTGGACGTATTGAGAACGGTCGCTACAAGCATGAACAACTCGCACAGGATTTCCCTGTATTCTATAAACTGATGAAAGAATTTCTTCATCAATCACCAAAAACCAGTCGTTTAGTCTGGTATTTATACTAAACAAATTGTCAAGGAAAAGACGATGTATGATAAAAACCCGTGGGATTGACGCTCCTTCGTCAACGCACAAGACACCAATTCTTTTTCACATTGTATAAAGAACTGGTGAAACGGTCAAATTCAATCTTTTAATTTAACTCTCTTGTGAAACTTCCAATGCTCAGACACATACCGAGATTAGGTCTTTACCTGAAGCAGGTCATTGCATTTAAGCATTCGCCCTTAACTCATCTGTGAGTTGGAGACGAGAACTGAGCGCGTTTACCATGTGGTAAAAGGGAATCCCATGACTTCAGTCGTGGTAGACGTCAATTTTGGCTAATCTAGACATCATCACCATCACCTTATTTTAATTGTAATGTAGAAAATGATTCAATAGCTTTTTGCAGTTTTGTCAACAAAGTTTCTTCATCAAGGAAAATGATAGATGCATCAATATTGATAACCTGACCGTGGTCACTATTAAATACGCAGAATTCAGATTTGTCAATAACAATTTGTTTGCGATAATGAATTCGGATAGAGTGACCAGCTGCATTCATATCAAAAATGATTATCTGTGATTGGGAAATGATAAGATACACCATTGTTGTCAAAAATGTTACAGCGCCATTTCCACCTTCGTAATCTCAGCATCATCAAATCTTCGTTGTCAGGATAGAGTCCGATAGTTTCTAATTTTTAATTAGTTCTGAAATATTCATGACAATACCTCCATTTTTAATTGTTAATCACCGTATCGATGCGTTTTTGTAGAGCTTTTTGCTTCCACGTTATAAAGATACGAGTCTTCTGGTACAGCATTTATCAACAATTGCCCAAGACGAATATCTGCAATTTCTGGTCGATTTTCATATTGTGCAATCAGATAGCGGAGCAATTGGATGGTTTCTTCTTTTCTACTTGGTTTTTCTTGTTCTTTCTGGACATTACCCATATCTAAACCCCTTGTTTACCATAAACGAATAAAAATTATTAACGATTTCTCAGATAATTGACAAATCCAATAAGTCCCAAACCGCTAAAAATGGCCATTAACATCCCCCATGAAAAATTTTTGAACCATTCTCTTTTCTTGGGAATCATCAGAGTTAGCTACTGGATGCGCTACTGGATGTGGCGTGAACAATAGTCGCTGAGTCATAGTTGGATATAAAAATCCGTTATTGACAGGAGTAGTTGTAGTTGTTTGTGGTATATTCTTCCACGTATACACTGGTGTGCTTGGTATATAATGATAACCAGATGATTTAGAAGATGATTTTCCAAACCAAGATGATTTACCAGAACCAGATGATTTACCAGAACCAGATGATTTACCAGAACCAGATGATTTACCAGAACCAGATGATTTACCAGAACCAGATGATTTACCAGAACCGGATTTGGATGTGTGTGATGAATGGCCATGACTATGCCGTGTCCACCATGTCCCCATGACCGCCGTGACCGCCACGAGCTAATACTGTCACTGGTGATGAAAAATAGTAGTAATAGCATTAAAAATACCAAATAATTTTTTCATATCAAATACCTCTATAAAATAGTTCCTCGAAATATATAAAAACATCTGAAATAAATTAGTGTCGGGGCGTCAAGCCCTCGTTAGTCAACCTCGACGTAGGTCGAGGTTATTCGGTAATAATATTAGACCATATCATATATTGGATTTAATAAGAAGTCGCGATATTCTTCTAATAATTGCATGACAGTGACATCATCATTACATCCGGCTGTATAGTAAGTACGCTCATTCAACTGCTGTTTATAACCATTTGCAGGGTCATAAAAACGTTCTTCAAAATAGGCGTAAAATGATTTCCAATTAATAGGTAATTCATGACCTTTGTCTAGTTGCTCTCAATCTCCTGTGGAGTTTTAGATAACTTTTCAACTTCACCAAACAAATAGTATATGAAAAACTTTCATCAGGTACACCTTCGTAATCCATATAAGGACCGTAATGACTTGCCGAAACTACATCCGACCACTTCTGATAAGATGGATTCTCAAAATAACGTTGTCGTTGTTCTTTTCGAACTTCCATTTCCGCACTGAATAATCGCATATTGAATTCTCCTTAAATTATATCATAGTTTGGTTTATATAAGTGGTCACGATATTTATTTAATAATTCGACAATGGATAGGTGACCAAAAACATCGTAGTCTACGAATATTGAAGGGTTAGTCAATTCACCACGGATACAATTATCCTCATCATTCAATCGTTCATCAATATATTGGTATAAACCCTCCCAATTGACTGTTGGATTTTCATCTTTGTCGAAAAAATTTACACTATTGATTGAAAAACGACGAGCTTCATTATTGATGATATATGATGCAATCATGAAGCTATCCGTTCGATTTCCATAACTATCGGATGTTGTCGACATAAAATCAGACCATTTTCGGTAATTGGGATTTTCTAAATATCGCATTCTCTGCTCTATTCGATGTTCAATTTCCTCGTCTACTGTTCTTTTTGCCATAAATAACACTACTTTCTAGACCATATCATAGTCACTATTATAAATTGGATTGCTAACAATCACTTTTTTATCCACAAGAACCTTCAAAATTTCTTCTAAATCATCTGCATTATAATGAATCCATGGATATGGACCATGGCTAACATGAATTTTAACTCTATAAAATTGTTTCAATTCTTTGTGAGCACGCTTACAAAAAGCATTCATAGTTCCATCTGTGATGACAAAGGGATACAACTTGACTAACGAAAATACTTTTTGATTGCGTCGCGTATCCCATATTGGATGAAGTTTTTCAATAATGTTTCGGTTGCGTATGTTTTTGGAGTTCTTGTGATTGCAGCAGCGACTTTATCCGTAAAAGCAAAATCATCGATTCGAGTTGGTTGGTTAAGTCGCACAAGTACCGTAACGAGGTCCATAATGTCTTCAAATTCGACTGGTTTTATAACGTTGGTCTAAATTCAAATGACTAACAACACCACGTGAAATTGTTTCAATGTTATATTTCACAACAATCACCATCCTTTCTAATTATTTTAAATTAAATCGTATTCTATTGGTTTTTCCAAATGATAAGGACTTAGCGGTATAGCCCTATGTAAGTCTTCGAATTCGACCCAAATTGTTGCTGCAGCATCATTGGGTAAGTCGGTAAATAAATCACCGTTATCGACATAGGCAACTGCACCTTCCTTATCAGTAATTATCCCTCTAATACCAAATGGTATAATGGTTGGATAATGCATCCACTCGTCATCAGACACTGGTTTCGGGATGACTCTATCACCAATTTTAAAATCTGGAATATCTTTATGACCAACTTTTCGAAGAATGACCCCATCAGCGCGTTCACGGAGGATGCACCCATCAATTGATAGATATAGATGCGTAATGTATTTAATTTGAAAAACATCATGAAAAATAAGTTTTTGTCTTAACACCAATGACGCGTTGTTTTGCGACCATTGTAATAGACAATATCACCTTTTTGTAATTTTGGAAAACATCGGTCAATTAGTTTTTAAACAAAGTCATAATCATTCACCTTTTCCACATGGTAAGTCATAAACCAGACATAGCCACCCTCCCAGCTGACGGCCACTGTTGGATGATTGTAAAAGTCATTTTCGACACGCAAAAACTTCTACTGGGTTTCCTTCTTTAACAATTTTACGCATGGTATTTGACCATGGAAATTTATAAGTAGTTATCTCATCATCTGTAACAGGTGTGATTTGAACCATATCTCCTGGTTCGAGTTCTGGTGATGAAATAGATTCGATTAGTTTGAGATATCTGATGGGAATATGTTCCCAATAAAACAACTTGGATAAAAATTGTTGTCGCATTATCCTCATCAATGGACATGACACGACATTTAAGACCTTCGTAATCGACGATATCACCAACTTTAATTTCTAAGCCTCTATTTAATAGTTTTTTTCGTAAAAGTTGGGGCAAATGTCGAAGCTTATCCAATAAATACATACAGAATCACCCCTTTCTAGACAATGTCATAATTTGGTATTTTTTCCACATATGGTTCCATAAACCAGTAGGTTTCATTATTTACACGAATATGAATGACTTTACCACATGTTGCATTGTTAACGACATAATTAACTTGAAAGATGTCACCCTCAATTGGGTTATTGGTATTGTCCCAAAAATGTTGTTCCTCTACTGATATATCGAGTATACGAATATAATCCCCTTCTTGTATATCATGCTGTACAAATGATTCAACTAAGGTTACATCTTTAGCGTCATACCAGCTACGTCTATGTTGTTTTGATAATTTAACATATTGACTCGCGTATACGCCCATTACTCGTTGTCTCACACCATGGTACTCAACGATATCTCCGACTTTGATGTCCATTACATCACCTTTCTAATTGTTAAACCATATCATAATCTTGAATTTTTTCGACATATTGGGCCATATAGTTATGTTTTTTACCTTTTACGATAAAACTCACAACCATCCCAACCCGTTTATTTTCAAAGATATCAATGACCTCGTAAATGTCATCATCAACGGGTTTATTTGCATCCATATAAAATTTTTGTTCGTTATCTGGAACTTTTAAGACGCGAATGGAATCACCAATTTTAATATCTGGTTTGGCAAATGATTCGATTAATTTAACGTTGTTAATGTGAATATGTTCATTTTTATCTTGATGGGATAATCTGATGATGTCGTCATACCCATATGCAAATCCCATAACCCGCTGTTGCTTGTTATCATATTCAACAATATCTCCAACTTTTATAGTCATAGCTCTACCTTTCTAAATTATATCATAGTTATTTACTTTTTCGACGCAATATAAGTAAAAACCATAAACAACATCTTCGATTCGCAATTGTACACGTGGACCAAACATGTCATGATATAAAACATCTTCTACAATCATAGGTTTATGGTGGTCAATTTTGTACAATTCATGATGAATAGTCTTTGGATAGGCAAACCATGCTTCACCCATTGGTACATCTTTGATGGTGACAATGTCCCCAGCCTTAATAATTGGTAATTGTACGGACTCAACCAATGTCAATGTCTTCAGGGGTTGGAAGGTGAATAGTCCTTGTTTCGATAATGAAACAGTTCCATCGCGATAAATACCCATGATACGTTGTCTCACGCCTGAATATTCAACAATATCTCCGACTTTTATATCCATAAATTAACCTTTCTAAATAATATCATAATAGTCAACCTTAGTGAGATGATAACTTAGAAACCACTCACCACCTTTAATTCTGACTAATTGTCCTTCCACATAGTCAACATTGAAAGGCCCCCTTGGTGCCAAATATGTTTGCTTTTTAGCTGACCAACCACCAGGATACTGAACTTTTTCAGCTCTTGGAATGTCATAAATCAATACCATATCTCCATTTTTGATATCATTTTTTGGAGCAGGTTGCAAACGTTTGAGGGTAGCTGCGGGTACTAGCCCAGAGATAGATAAACGTACCCAAAGACCGTCAGACGTGATAACGGGAACCCATAATGCGTTGTTCCATGTTTTGATATTCGACAATTTCACCGAATTCCATTAAAATTTCACTTTCTAAACCATATCGTAATCTTCAACCTTTTCAAGATGATAAGGTGCAAACCAAAATCTACCAACTTTGAAGGTGTTATCACCCCAATCGGTATTGCTAATTCGGTACATTTCACCGCTTTCGACCATTTTTGTCATCTCATCTCTCCAACCTGTAGTGTAATAATGCTTTTCTGAACCTGGAATGGCTTTGACAATAACATAATCACCAACAGACAGTGAAGGGATAGATGCTCGCTCAGACAATTCTAATGAATTGATATGTACTGGTCCGTAGGTTGCTATTTTTACTGTGGTTGGATTAACTATGGACATGACTCGATAGATTCCATTCTGGTATTTGACCAAATCATATTCTTTTATTTCCATCACATATATCCTTTCTAAATCATATCATAGGCATCAATTTTTTTCAAGATGATATGGCGAAACCAAAAATCACTAATCAAATAGGAATTATCTAATGAATCGTAATCGAGGATTTTATGTACTTGACCATTTACCATATTACTCATTTCTGAATCCCATCCAGTGGGGTAATCACCCTTTTCGTGACCAGGAATGGGATGAATAATAACCTCATCACCAACTTTAAATTCTGGGACGATTACCGACTCGACCAAAGTGACATCTGATTCGCGTACCCAATAACCACCAATGAGTCGAATTTCTTTGTCACACTCGTCAACACTTAGTACGCGATAATTCTCACCTCCCTAATTTTACAATGTCAAATGGTTTTATGTCCATTGTTTGTTACCTTTCTAAATCATGTCATAATCAGATATTTTTTCTAAGTGATATAGGGGCAAACCAAAAAGTGTTACTTAATTTGTAAGAACCTTCAAATTTGTCAACCTCAAGAACCGTAGCCGTCTTACCGATATGTCTATCCATTTGATACATCCAAGTCGTAGAATAATATTCATAATCACCATCATCAATAGGATGAATGAGAACAGTATCACCTGGTTCAAATATCGGTACAGTAACAGATTCTACAAGCTCAACATCTAAGATATCCACCCATCCATGTGGGGATATTTTTACCTCGTCATCATCGTAATCAATATACATAACGCGACAATTCTCACCACGATATTTAACGATATCATATTGTTTTAATGTCCATACAAAATCTTTCTAAATCATATCATATCTATCAACTTTTTTGAGATGATAGGGGGCGAACCAAAAACTATTTGCTAAGAGATAGATGCCCTCATTTTCATCAAATTCTACAATCGTTGACGTAGTGTCTATAAGTTTATCCATTGACCGTAACCATGTTGCAGAATATTCATTCCGGTCCCTTTGGTCGATATTGTTTATACAAATACTATCACCAATATCGAATGTTGGTATAGTAACTGATTCTGCAAGATGCACTTCATCTATTGGTACCCATCCGTGGGGTGAGATTTTAATGACGGTTTTTAATTCGGTACGCATAACACGACACAACTCACCTTTATATGCAACAATGTCGTATTGTTTTATCTCCATTTTGGATGCCTCCTTTTGCAAATAATCATCATTTGTTATAGAGAATGACGTTTGACAAGTGTGTCAAATATTCACCTTTCCCGTTTGTGAATGTAACGCGTACACTATCTGTACGTGAATTACGCGCCCATTCTTTGACTTCTCCATCGATAATAGAACCATCAGGGAGTTTGATGGTTGCGTATTTGAAAGTGTATGTCGTTCTAAAATATCTTTTGTTGCCGCAAGATACAAGAAGCGGTATGAACAAAAGGGTTATTAACATTAGTTTTTATATTTTTCGCATAAAATAAATCCTTTTCTAAATTATGTCGAAATTGGTTATTTTACAAGTGATAAAATGGTAGACCAGATATCATTTTTTTCAATTATTTCTCATTGAAATAAAAACAACCAATAAATGGTTGTTTTTTGTTATGTTAAACGACGAACACTTAAATTTTTTTCAGCAATGAATATGGTTTACGAATAGCTGAAATTGTGTCGTTATTTGTTTTATCGACGCTTTCTGGTGTTGTTACCTTATCTGGCGCCTGTTTGCGAATACTCAAAGATGATTTACCAACAGCATTGATTAATTTTGATTCGATAACGATGGGTTTACTAATCATATCGTCAATAGGCATGCGAAGCAAATGCGGCTTATCAGTTATCTCACTAACAACTTCCCCTTTGGCTACCGCATATGATTTGAGATGGGCACGTCCACCGTCTGTACCTTCAGCTACTTTTTGATTATTTAGACGCTTACGTCGTAAAAATATCGTAATCAAGTTCTAATATATTTTTCACGGGTTCCGACATGGACAATCTCTTCTACAGGTTGTTTTTGTAATCTCTTCGACTACATTTGTTGGGTCACCAATCTTATATTTACGCCAAGTGTTCCACGTACGAGTGATAGATTTTTCACCGAATTTTCCTTCTTGCACAACTTTGCGTTCGCCAACCATCATTGTCGGGTCTTCAACAGTCCTAGATGTATAGGCTATCGGTTGCTTCTCGATGGCTGTTGTAGCACCTTTAACACCTTTATGAACAATTTTCGTACGCATGTGTTCGACAATTCGTCTGTCCTCGCCAATTTGATGACCGTTCTGGTCAAAATGCGTCACAATCTCGCGCTCCGGTCCAACCTTCTACAGTGACTCTTTCTTCACCTTCTGGTAGTGTTTCATCCTCGATGATTTCTGTAGCATATGGAATAGGTTCGTGACGACTAGTTCGTGAACGATAATAAGTCAACTCAAATCGTTGGTCGCTAGTTGTAAATCTTTCAGGTGCACTAGTAGGTGGAATTAACTCCCATAAGTCACCATTTCGCTCTTCGATTTTCTTCACGGAAGTGAGATAAACGTCTTTTCCTTGTGGGAAGACTTGTTCTTTTTGTCTCCCTGTCAAGTGTTGGTCAGCTTGTAATGTTCGACCATCTCTCGTTTTGAATGTAACCACTACATCTTTAGCGGGTTTTGGTCGATATTTGAAAGCAACTGTAATGTGGTCATTTCCAACAGTACCAGTGGCTGAACCTTCTGTTGCAAAATATTCATACTCTATCCCATCGTGAGTGATGCTCGTTTTCTTCTTAGGGTTCATATCGTATGATTGATTTTTTCTAATTTGCTCCACAACCGAGTTATCAAGTTCTTGACCATTTTCATCGAGATACTTCACAGTAACTTTACGAGCCGGGACCTCACTGATATGACCCTTTACGACACCACGTGTTGAACCTTTTGATGTTAAAGCAACATTGATAGCTACATCTCTGTTTTCAAGTGACGAGTCAGCAGTTACATGTCCGACTGCTTTAACGGTACCAGAAGTACCAGTCCATTTACTAGCATTTGAAACATCAACTTTGACAACTTTTCCTGATTTGGTGACCGGAAGTGTTTCAGAACTACCATCTGGCCAAGTGACTGTGATGTTATCACCTTCATAAGACATACCATCAGGTAAGGTAAACTCAATTACCTTATTGGTAGACTTATAGTTTACGCCTTCTAACTCTGATTGAATAGTCAAATTCAAATGAGTTTGTGGGAATAATTTACCTGTCGTATCTAGCGTATCATCTGGGCTTGCATCACGAGTCAATGTACCAGAAATGGTTGATGTACCAGCTAGTTTAACTTCATAAGAGAATGACCTTGTTTCACCCGGCGGAATCGATACCGTATTCCACTGCATGTGAATACCTGTGTCACCAGTATACAAATCAGTGTCAACTGGCTGTGTTACACGCGCATGTTCACCGTCTGTGAAATCACGTTCAGTATAATTACGACCCGCAAACTGGTCAGGACCATTTGGTACGTCCATACGATAGTCGAGTCGATAAGGGGCATTTAAGATATAAACACCTTTGCTGTCACCTAGAGATTTAATTGGAACTCTATCATCCCCATTTAATTGCGTATCGATATTTTCACGAACCATAACAGACATGGCGGAGTTACTCGTATTCTTAACAGAATAGGTAACTAAAATACCACCGTTTGGTCCTGTCGTCAAATCTTGACTAATAACAGCTTCACCCTCGGTTAGTTCAGCCTTTGTACCATCTGTTTTGGTGTAATATTTAGATACGGTTGCATTTTTCAAGTCAATTCGATTGCCATTTATTGTTATCCATAATTGACTTGTCGACCCTGAGAATTCACTATCAGTGAAATATTGACGAACGACTTTGTTGTGGGCGGTATCTCTATAAAAGATATGTTTATTCATACCATCGAGACGGCCTGTCAAAATACCATCTCCACCATCAATATCGACAGATTTATTATTATTGGCACCTTGAGCCCAATCCTCAGCTTGAGCATTTGTGATGCCGAGTGATAATAGACCTAGGGCAGAGGTTCCGAGAATCATTGATTTCTTGATTCGCATGCAATTTCTTCCTTTCACGTTTACTATCTACATTATATCATAAATGTGATGAATAGACAAGAAATTACATGTGACTTAGTTGTTGAAATATCAATAACCCCAAGGCTTTGCGCGATTTGTCAATGAAATGTTAGATGATATCGTAGGACTTAATTTTCTTAGCGTGGTAACTCATAAGCCAATGACCATTGACCCTAATTGCGGTACCTCGATATGGCGTATGCTCGATGTTTTCTACCTCGAAAATAACCTTCCCATCCGCAATAGATTCCAATTCGGATGACCAAGACTTAAAATATATTTGCTTTTCGCAATTTGGAATTTGGTCTATACAAACAAGGTCACCAATTTCAAAACCGTCAAAAGCAGATTCCACAAGATTGACAAAAGAATTTCGTAAAGCAACAACACCGGAAATTGATAAAAATAATTTTATACCATCGTCATCATTTATTTTTGGTGACCCATACTGTATTACGCGCTGCGACCTATCATTATAATAAATAATGTCACCAGCTTTTAACTCGTTTATGTGAATTCTTCGAATATTATCTGGCATGTGGAAAACCTCACATCGTTCTTAATTTGTCGCATATGTATTTTCTATCCTTTCTAAACAATATCAAAATTAACAACTTTTTCCAAGTGATAAGTGGCAAACCACATATTGTTTATTTTGTATCGTTCACAAATTTGTGACTTCTCACTGATTGTATAAACTCGGTCTTCGTGTAACAACATTTTGGTCATATCTTTTTTCCATGGGTGCGGATAATATCTCATTTCGTATAGTGGAATATCCTTTATTTTTACCTTATCACCGGGTGCGAATGTCTCGATAACTACGGATTCTACTAATTTTATATCATCTTGAGGCACCCACCCATATCCAGCAAGATATAAACTATTATCGTGTGGTGACGATATCATAACGCGGCGCACTTTACCCTTATATTCAACCATATCAAAGTTTTTAATTTCCATTATTGAAACCCCCTTAAAACGGATAAAAATAAAATTTTCATGAATAATTTGGGGTTTCGGGGTCTTGCCCTGTTAAATAGTGAAAACGTATGTTTTCACCATCGAAAAATCGAAACCTAAGGTGCGGATGCACCTTAGTCGAATTTGATAATGTAAGCACCAAAATCACCATAAGCGAGGGATTCTTTAGCTGCATCATCGAGTTTTGAAATATCCAAATGGAAGGTTACAATCTGGTCAAGAGTAACACTAGCTGATAGTTGAGGGAATTTATCAAGAAGTGGCTGGATATAAGTTGTTTTGATATAATCTTCACAAATTGTACGTACCAAGTCTTGTGTGCCAAGGTCACTCTTGATGATAGCATTGATAACCAAGAATGGGAATTGTTCTACTAATTTTGGTAAAACTGAGTCATAGACCTCTTGCGTATATTGCTCCACTTGGAAAAATGGGCTCTTTACTGTGGAAAGCTTTTGCGCATGCGTAAACGTTTAACATCATATGGTAAATATGGAATTGGGAAGTTGTGGTTCACATACTTTTCAAATACGTTTGATGGTAACGTCACCCGTACTTTGGCACTTGTCGCTGGGATTTCCGTTGTCAATAAGGCACTCAAAGACTCATTTTTTGACAATAAAAATTCGGCAATTTTGCTATCGTCATCATGTTCCCCTTCGAGACTATGAGCGAATCGAGGTACCTCAAGAACGAGGCAATCTTCGATATGTGTGGATGAAATTCGTTTTAGTAATTCAATTTCTGACATACTTAAGATGTCCCCTTTCTAAAGGCACGGTTCAATAACAGTGCGATAAAAATGATATTGCAATGATGGGAAGTGTTCATTGAGGAATTTTTCAACCATACCTTTCGGTGTTGGTTCAAGTTTTCCGTCCGACTCTTCCATAATGGCTGTCAAATTAGTCTTTAAGAAATCACCATTTGGCTCATTTCTGAATTCCATGTATGATTTTGTTGGTGAATACCACCATCCAAATTCGATAAATATCTTGTGTCGTCGCGCATCAATTAATTGCACGAATTTACCCTTGTATTCGACAACAGCGACACCGCCGTCCACTAATTGACTACGGAACGCAGTATCATCATTTGTTGCAAAGGTTGCAATTGTTTTGATGCGAAGGTTTGTACACATCTGACTACCATCAAAGACATTTGTGAGGATATTGAGTTTGGTATTCCTGTGATGTGGTCTTGATAGGCAATGAGATTTTCAAGAATTTGCCCATGATGTACACGAATACCGCTTTTATCATCCAGGACAAATGTGACAGCTGTATAAACTCCACCGCCGTGATAATACAATTGCATGGCATTATAATGTTCAGTTGTAGCACGCTGTGTAATACAGTTGACAACCAATGGGACCTCAGTACCATTCACTGCGTCAGGGGCTTTAAAGGTTGGGTCAGAGATTACAGCGTGTGTTGAACGGTTAAAAATAGACATTCAAATGTACCTCCTTATTCAAATGGTGGTTCTTCACCAATACTTGCAATCATGATGGCTTTCATGTCGGCATTTGGTTCTTGACCGTTTGTATAGTTATCCATAAAGGCTTTCTTGGCCGCGGCCCAATCTTTATGGACTTGGCTTTCGACTTTTGTGGGTTCAGCTGGAACTTGAACCGGTGTGATTTCCACCGGCTCATCTGTGTTCACAACTGCAATAAATTCGTCAATCATATTGTGACCTTTCGTTTCAATTTCAATTTTAATCTTCATATTATTTCAAAAACGAGTGAGAAGGGTGCGAACCCTACATTGGGCACGACCCTCAATCGCTCGTTGCGCCACCCAAGTAATGTTAATTACATAAAATTCACTTTAGGGGTTGCTTTAGCGTTGTCATCTACTTTGATGAGTTCTGCGCGTTCAAACCCTGACATGTTTGCGATAATGTTTGTTGGGAAATGACGAATCATTTGATTATAAGATGTTGCAATATCATTATAATCTTTACGAGCAACAAACAAACGGTTTTCTGTACCTTCGAGTTGCTTATAAGAGAAGAAACATGTTGGTCAGCCTTGAGTTCTGGATAATTTTTCTTGGATAACAAGTAATCTTTACGAGCAACAAACAAAACGGTTTTCTGTACCTTCGAGTTCGCTTATAAGAGAAGAAACATGTTGGTCAGCCTTGAGTTCTGGATAATTTTCTTGGATAACAAGAAGTCGTGAAATAGCAGAGCTAAGCTCCCCCTGGCCTTCTGCTTGTGTCGCTTTGTCCCCTGACCCGATTTTACTGCGAGCATCTGCAATCTTAGAAAAGACGTCATCTTCATGCTTCATATATCCCTTAGCTGATTCAACGACATTTGGAATCAAATCTGCTCGACGTTGAAGTGCGGCAGCAATTTTGGCGTCAGCCTGACGCACCTGTTCATCTTTGGTGACAAGTGTATTATAAGATGTCATCCAAAATGCCACAATGAGAAAAATGACCCCGATAGGGGCTAAGAAAAATAGTAATTTTTTACTCATTCATTCCCTTTCTAAACGACGTCTGTTCGGACACCTTCGACCATATAGTCACGATGGACTAAGGCTTTGACACCCGATTTGAGAAGAACGCATGGAACGATTTCTCCAGCGTCGTCAGCTAGACCATAAACGGGTAGTGGTGATTTGTGAATATCACCAATGTACCCTCATCTTCTGGGTGAATGCGACCCGTTTCGAAATAGTCTTGCAAGTAATGTGTAACATTTCGTACAGGGTCATGGCTACCTGATTGGAGGCTGTAGTGAATTACCTTACCATCTACATATGATACAGGTTCATATTGCTCACGAAAATCATCCTTGTCATATAATGGAGAACCATCTACGACAGGTAGAAAAATTAGTTTTTGATTAGCGAGAGTTTCAAGGCCTCGAACTGCAATTGGTTGGGATTGATGTTCGATAACAGTACGCGTCGGCACAGTGAAATCTTTTAATTCTTCAAACATATGACCGCCTTTCTAGTCTTCAAATTCTAGGTTTATACCACGACAGGCATCATCGATATCACTTCTTGAGACACCAAATTCTGATAAAGCATCGCGAGAGGACATGCGTGACATACGTTCGTAGATACGCTCTGGGTTATCACGACCTACAAGTGTGTGTAGGTAACGCCAATAACACTCATAGTACTCTGGGTAATCACTTGAGTTATCCACTTCTAAATCGCTATCGTCGAGGACATAGTCAGCGATATAGGCTGCACATGAATCACAGTCGCGAGAGTTTCGTGGCAACCCTAAGTCCATGTTGCTGTAGGATGTCAGAGAATGGAGTAAAGGAGTTTGCCAACTTGTTTAGGATTTTTACAATGCTGCCAGAATTTTGAGTTAATTGGTTTTAGTACACCGCCGTCACAAATACGAGTGAAATCAATACCTAGACGGTCAAAATAGTCCGTATAGTTATTTGTAATTGGTAGAAGTGGTGCATATTTTGTTCCGACACCAATTCGGTCAGCGATGAAATGGTCAAATCCATCAGATGTTTTACCGTATCCGTAAATGGTCAATTCTGGAAGAGGGACAGAAATAGGGTCGCCATATGGAGAACGCAGTTCATAAACACCGGCCTTATGCTTGAAAAGGAAGGTTAGGCGATTATCGCTTGCATTCCAATCAACATAAACAAACCCATGTGCGACTTGGTCAATCTTATCACGATAGTCGAAAGATTTAAACCCTGATTCGGTCTTTAGATATTGGTTCGGAAGGCGGATAGCCTTGTCCGATAACCACGATTGCATATTTTTGAATACGTGGGGAATCGGGAACATGAATGGTTTTTTGGTCATAAAACATATTCGTTCAGTTTTCCTTTCAAAAAAGAGGGCTATAAACTAGCCCTCGTGATTAGTGATGCGCTGCGCGCTCTAGGTCTTCGACAATTGTTGTCACAGCTGTGTCAATAGCTGTTTGGAATTTGGCAAGAGTATAGTCATTTAATGTATATGGGCCATCTTTCTTGGCAAAATATCCTTCAACAAAAGCATTTTTGACAAGGTCGACAACGGTATCATAAGACATGAATGGTGCTTCATGGCGAAGTGCTTGATGGAATTCTGATAGCCCGAGTGCGGCTTCAAATTCTTCTTCAACTGCTTCTGTTTCTTGTTGACGCGTATAAGTACGGCCACTCATTTGACGTTGTTGTGCATCAAGTCCACCAACAGCGTAACCACGACCATAGCCGTAGAAATCGTCGAAATAACCAGTTGTACCAGTTCCAACGTAACCAGTAGTATATGGAGCGGCTGCATATGTCGTACGTGTCACGACAGGGCGAATGAGGATTTGTTTGTCCCATTCTTCGAATAGAGACTCATCAAAAATGAGGTCATTAGTCTCATAAATGAGTTTTTCGTTAACTGTATCATAGAGATTTGTTGGGTTGAATTCCATGATTTTACCCAACTCTTCGACACTCATACCGAGTTTCATGACCTTATTCATTGTCATCCATGAATACATAACCAATTGTTGTTGGTCTAATTTACCAAATACAAGTTGGAATCCATCGTTAGCAGAGTTTTCTTCATCGGTTGTTGATGCAAAGGCGTCCATCGAGTTGTGAGAGTGTGTCTCTACATACATACCAAATTTACGGTTGAAAATATCATACCATTCATCTTCATCAGCAACCTCAGTAAGTGAACCATGATTGTATTGCTTAGGAGTGTATGAGAAAATTTCATCTGTCCAGAAATAAACACCAGGGATATCTTTGAGGGCTACTTCATTACCTTCATCATCTGCAATAACGTCTTTCTTATACTGGTTCCAGTAAAAGACGACTTGTGCTTCTTCCCGGTTTTTTGCGGTAATACGTTTATACCATTCAATGACTGTCTCAACAGCCTTGCGTGGGAGTTTTGGAGCTGGATTTTCAGTAACGAAACAACCTTCTGCAAGAGACGCATAAGCGGCACCCAAACATGAACCATTCCCACCTTGACTCTTGATTGAAAATCCGTATTTAGATGGAATGACGTCATACGTACCGTTTCCTGCAGCAATGACAGTTTTCAAAGCCCCCAATTTATAGGATTCATCATCAATTCGGTTCAATTCTGTAAAGGCTTGTTCTTCAGCCTTTACCATCGGCTTTTTGAGGAAATCTGAGAAATCAAAATTTTTATCCATTTTGATTGTATCTGTTTTTAGAAATTTTTGTAAATGTTGTAGCTACCATAAAATGTTACCTTTCAATTTAATTATTTACAATAAGTTTTGACATCCTTGATTAGTTTGTCAATTTCATTACGAAGTTGTTTAGCCAAAATATCACGATAGAGGTGAACTTTGCGCGTGAAATGCATTTGAAGAAATGCATACGGGTCGATAATATCGATATCTAATGTGGTGCCAGATGTGAGACGAATAGAGGTATCGCGAATATCCGTGTCAACACTCAAGGTTGCAAAAATAGATTTATCTTCTGCAATTTTGATATGACATGTACCGTATCCGTGTTCTAATTGATTTTCTAAATATTTTGTTGCAAGGATAGTTGCACCAATAAGTGAAAAATCATTGTTGATGGCACCGACGTCTATAGAGATTTGACGTTCTTTTCGACGCGTTTCAAAACGTATATTGTACATATTGAATCTACTATTAAATTCGACGGCAGCATCAATATTATTAGAATGTAAATATTCTTCTAATGTCATTTGCGTCCCCTTTCGTGGAAATATTAAACGATTCTTTTTGGAATCAACATCGTTGATTGGTGATACAATACCTATTGTCGCTCGAAGTTATTAAAGACATAAATGTCTTTACATTGGTTGCCCGAGTCAATAATAGATACCTCACACCTTAGTGTACAATCAGAGTACTCTCTGAATTAACGCACACCTAACGAGGTCTCCAAATGAACCCCGGAGTCAAATTGTGTTGAGAGACTTGAATGGACCACCAATGATTGTAGGGAGGTATTGTCTGTGCACTATGTCACGGTGGGTTTCGTTCATGGAACTTGGTGGTCCATCCAAACCCCTCAACGGGGTTTGTTGGCTGGTGGTATTAGATACCAAGCGCTGGATTCGCTTTGCGAATTTGTGCAAGGATTGCTTCGCGTTTAGCTTTTTCGTCTTCTTCTTGAACACGTTCAACTTCAGCAGATTCAGCAGATGCAAGAAGGATTTTCACCTTATCGTTTGTCTCTTTTACAAGACGAGCGATTTCTTTCTGATGAGGGTTGTCAAGTTTAGATGCATATGCAAGAACTTGACCGAGACCTTCTGTCAATGCTTTGACATCATCTTCAACACGTTTCTTAGCAGCTTCTTCTTTGGCCTTGATAGCTTCTTTTACAAGCTCTTCAGATTTTTCTTCAAGAGTTGTGAAGTAGTGTTGAAGCTTAGTTGGGTCATTAAGAGTTTCGAACAAGTTGTCGTCAGGGAACAATTTAGCGATATTTTCGATATCAGCATTTGTAGGGAAAGATGTTCCACCAACTGGGAGCAACTTACCATTAACGATACGAGTATCAATCAACCCTTTTGTACCAGCTGCTACTGACAATACAAGAGTAGAACCCTCGATAGTTTGGTCGTAGTCTGACAAGCTGATGTTCATTGTGTCAAGAACTGTTTCTACTGGCATACCAGCAGGTACAGTGATTTCTGGACGACCAATAACATTAATTTTAGAAATATTTTCAAATGACATGTGCCATTACCTCTTTTTGTGGACTTTGTCCACACCTTCTTATTTTGCCTTTTTAACGACATGCTGGTCGTTTTTGATAACTTAATAATGAATGAAAAAAATTTTGACCTTTGAAACCGTATTAAATTATACTCAGTGAGGTCAACGTATTGTTCTTTTTGGAATCCTGTCAAATAGACTGTCACCAAAAACTATACTTAATGATGAAGCAAAGTTGTCGGACCTTTGGAACCATGCCACATAAATCGGTACCAAAACGACTAGCTTGATTCGAACTGATAGAATCTACCTTTGGAACCATGTTAAATAAACTAAAACAATTTGTGGTTTCGCTCTTGCTTTCTTGCACCTTTTGAATCATGCCAAATAGACCGGCACTCAAAAACCTCAGAACCAGTTCTAGTGACACGGTTGGTGATGCAATACCCATTGTCGCTCGAGAGTTACTAAAGACATAAAATGTCTTTACATTGCTTGCCCGAGTCAAGAATAGATACCTCACACCTTAGTGTACAATCAGAATATCTTCCGAATTAACGCACACCTAACGAGGTCTCCAAATGAACCCCGGATTGCTACATTAATCTTTCACTTCCCTTTGGAACCATGCCAAATACACTGATATCAAATCCTTGAAACCAATTTGAACGTTGACAAGGTTGGCGATACAATACCCATTGTCGCTCAGAAGTTACTAGAGACAAAATACCTCTACATTGCTCACCCGAGTCAAGAATAGATACCTCACACCTTAGTGTACAATCAGAGCGATATCCGAATTAACGCACACCTAACGAGGTCTCCAAATGAACCCCGGATTGCTATATTAGTCCTTCACTTCGGGCGCAATCGACAAGAAGCGAGTGTCAAAGATATACTTGTTCGATAGAAGCGCTCCACCTTTTAGGAAGAGGACTAAAATGTTGAACAAGAGTGTTGCTGATGTGACATTTGCTGTCACATTCTGAGGCGCGGACTCTGACTGCTCCGCGCAGGAGATTTGGTCAGGACGACGCTCGTCACCTTCAAAGTTTTGGAAGGCTTCTTCCAAATCAATTGGTGACTCAAATCCTGGGACAATTTCCCCATTTTCTTTAATACAGATATAGGCTTGACCGTGGCGTTCTGCGTTACCACCATCAATCCAGACTGCATTTTCGCATTCTGCGACGAAGTCATGGGCGATTTTACGCGTTGCATTATTGTCAAGACATCCAATGATGAGTGGCGTTACATCATCAGGGAATTCAGCCATAACTTGGTGAAGGATGGCGGTGTCCTTGATATAACCGTGCACAAAACTCATACGATTGTGGTCTGCAACAACTTCGGCCTTACGATGGCCGACATCAATTGTTTTGAAGTTTTGTCGCAAGACGTTTTTAGGTTCAACAACGTCACCATCAAAAATGACCACGTCATTACCGAGGGACATTTTGTCTAGAAAAGTCGCAAGCCAAGAACCCGTGCCCCCGGCACCGAGAACCAAAACCGCATACGACTTGGGTTGAATAAGATACATGAATGATAACCTTTCACACAAAAATTGAATTAGTGATTGTGGTCTTCAAATTTGTTAATTTGAACATCCACACCGTAAGGTTTGTTAGTTGGTGTTCGATTAAGTTTGGTGGTGCAACTAATTAGGCAACCAACTCCAAAAACGATGATAAACCAAATCATTGGTCACCTCCGTTTGACAATTGTTTGATTTGTTCAATGATGATAACGTACTTATCATTTAAACCAGCCCAAACCGAATAAGGAACTAAATCAAAGGCTGTACAATCTCTTGAGGTCAACTCTGATAGATGTTCCCAAATGAAGTTGTAGAGCTTCTGAGCATATTCCTTGATGAACTGATATTTTTCGGTTCTCAATTCAGACACCTCATCTTCAGAAGTGGCAGCCTGAATACGGTCGTTAAAAACACGATAGTGTTGATTCTCTTCATCAATGAGATTTTTTAATTGTTCGTAAAGCATGGAATCTACCCCTTTCTAAAAATAATGTTGTTCTAATAAGAACGCAATAAAAAACGACTACACCCGGTTTTATAACAGCAGACGATGTCGTTGCGTGAACGATATTTATGTAGAAGGTCAAACACTTCCTTTGGAATCTCTTTTATGAACAAGATTGGTGGTACAATACCTATTGTCGCTTGGAAGTTACTAGAGAAAATCTCCACATTGCTTGCCCGAGTCAAGAATAGATACCTCACACCTTAGTGTACAATCAGAATATCTTCCGAATTGACGCACACCTAACGAGGTCTCCAAATGAACCCCGGAGTTAAATATTTTACTCTAAAACGACATCACTTTCGTTTGTCTGATTAACGATAGGCTGGGTCATGCAAACGACCGACTAATCGTTTGAAAATCCCCGATTTGTCTTCGAGTGAAATATAACTATGATACATGGTGGTATCCGGTAACGTAGTGACTACGAATAATACCTGTTTGCCAGCTTCCCACTCGATATCGATGGTCGTTCCGTCCCCACGGCGATATCTAATTTTGTGTGGTAGGTCAAACGCCTTGGTGAATCCATCATTTAAGATTGTCGATTCATGAAACTGCTTGAACTGTTCTAATGGAGGCATACAATGCGAGCATCCCCCTTTCTAACCAAAGTATATAAAATGGCACCCTCTCGAGTGCCATTTTATTATTGTGTAAGCCCAGAAGTCACATCCAAACCTGCAAGGTCTGATGCATCCAATTGGACGTCTACATCTTTAAACATTCCAGCTTTAGCCTTAGCCATTTGAGCATTTTTCTCTTCCTGTGAGAGGGCTTCCCAGCGAGCTTTACCAGCTTCACTTGCAGCTTTACGTTGTTCGTCAGTCATAGGAGTTTGTTTGTTGTTAGCCTTAGACTGTTCGATACGAGCTTGTTTTTCTTCATCAGAAAGATTAGCCCATGCTTCTTTACCCTTACGGCTAGCTTCTGCACGTTGCTCGTCAGTCATAGGAGTTTGTTTGTTGTTAGCCTTAGACTGTTCGATACGAGCTTGTTTTTCTTCATCAGAAAGATTAGCCCATGCTTCTTTAGCTTTGCGACTAGCTTCTGCACGTTGCTCATCAGTCATAGGAGTTTGTTTGTTGTTAGCCTTAGACTGTTCGATACGAGCTTGTTTTTCTTCATCAGAAAGATTAGCCCATGCTTCTTTAGCTTTGCGACTAGCTTCTGCACGTTGCTCATCAGTCATAGGAGTTTGTTTGTTGTTAGCCTTAGACTGTTCGATACGAGCTTGTTTTTCTTCATCAGAAAGATTAGCCCATGCTTCTTTAGCTTTGCGACTAGCTTCTACGTTGCTCATCAGTCATAGGAGTTTGTTTGTTGTTAGCCTTAGACTGTTCGATACGAGCTTGTTTTTCTTCATCAGAAAGTGCATTCCAAGCTGCTTTACCAGCTGCACTCAACTCAGCGCGTTGTTCATCTGTAAGTTCAGCTTGTTTGTTGTTAGCCTTAGACTGTTCGATACGAGCTTGTTTTTCTTCTTCAGAAAGTGCATTCCAAGCTGCTTTACCGCGTTGGCTCAAGATTTCACGTTCTTCAGCTGTAAAGAATTCAGATTGTTTTGCCATAGTTTTTATCCTCCGACTATGTGATTCATGTTTTTGATTTTGAGGATGACAGAGTCCTCATCTCCATTACTTTCGATAATATTATACCATATATCGACAAGCTGTTGGAAAATTTGATATTTTTCAAAAGAAAATTGGGGATTCGGGGAGGCTTTAGCCGCCCCGTTTTATAAAACAAGGCGTAGGCCTTGTTTTAAATCTTGTCTAGGAAATCATTGATACGAGTCAATAACTCATCTTTTAGATGTAATTTCACATGCAGGAATAACGCATGATGTCTCAATCATATCCAAACGATGGATGAGACGAATCCCACCATCACAAACCTCAATAGATAATTGATAGTTTTTGTTGGGGATTTCATCCACAATGGCTTGTAGTTGGTTTTTTAGAGACGTGTGAACATCTTCCAGTTGTTGCACCAACCCTTGGAGATGGTCAAACTTTGTCGGTTCGTAACTATGTCTATCGAACTTCCAATTTGTGATGTCAGTGATGAGGTCACCTATGGAATTGTATTTTCGTGGGTCGACACCCGCACCAATACCAGATTTGGTGATATTTTTCATCAGCACAAGACCATCATGTTCGTGAGCCTTAATGTTTGGTAAACTATTAATGGTATTGACAAGTTCAGCAACAGAATCATCAATGTTTTTCTGAGCGTCTTTGATGATTGATTGCTGAAACCGAATGTTTTGGAAAATATTCATGAATAACCTCTCATAATGTTCGGATTTTAATAAATCCAATTTTTGGATTTTGAGTGTCCAAAAACTTATCTGCATCCTGTTGATACGTTGTAAAAATTTGTGGATAAGTCCTATTTTGGACGCAGAGGACGAAAATTGGATTGTAATTTGGATTTTATGTTAGCGATTACAAACAGCGTCATAAAAGCCATTTTTGTTACTAAATACCATTTTAAACTAAAAAGTACAGAAAATTTTTAAATGATTGTAGAAAAATTTTTGTAATTTTTAATCCTTTGACATTCAAACAATTATAAACCGCGCGATACCGCCATTTGAGAACGCTTTCAATAAATCCAATTTTGAATCCAACTTTGAAATGCTCAAACACTATTTAAATCAAGGCATTATTCGGATTTTGAAAAACTATCGTCAATGGTACGATTGAATGCTACAGTCATAGCATCGTTCAAAAATCTTCTCAAATTGAGCATTTGTTTCCATTGCTTGTTTACCAATTTGGTCGAATTTTTCAATCGCATTGGATAAACGTTCTGCGACATCTCTAGGGTTGTCACCAGATAACATCAAGAAAGGATATGAACCTAGGAGTACCATGGCTGCTAATTGATTTGGGCTAGCTGCACCGAGTAGAATGACAATATCGCCCGCATCACCCATTCCGGTGGTAGTTACGGAATTTTCATCCACTGATGAAATGAGTTCGTTAAATGCTACAATAGTTTTGTTTACAAATGTATGGTCCATAGTGTCCTCCCTTATTCCAGCACGATTTTTTTGTTTTTTTTTGTAAATAAATTGGGGTGTCGGGGGCGTTAAGCCCTCGTTTTTATTTCCGGGCGTATGCCCGAAAAGACATGGCCAAGGTGCTATATCTTGACCAAGCTTAGAGAAATAGAGGTGATAGTATTTACTAGTTCGGAATAAATACCTCACAATTATATTGTATCACAAATTTAGAATTTGTCAAATAACTAGCAAAAAAAAAACGGCCGAACCAAACATCGACCAATTGGAAGAACAGATTGAGATAGGAATCATTACTCAATCTTGTAAAGACGACTGAAGAACGCCTCTACTATTCTATTGTAGCATATATTTAGGATTTGTCAAGTCTTATTTATAATTTTGACTGACCAAATCATATCATCACATCTGTAAAGCGTGGGTATCTATTTGTAAATCCTCAACTGATAGTTCGTTACCTAGCAATGTGTCAGCGATTTGATGATATCTATCGACTAAGTTATTTGTAAAATCATCAGATTTCGCTATTGTTAAGCCCATATCCGTATTGAGAGATTGTAAAATTGGTATTAGTGGTCATAATCGTGTTTACATTTGTTATAACAGATTGATAATCATATCCTTTGTCTTTTTTTATCGAATTCCCTTTTATGATTGTATATATATAATTGAATTTCGCCACCACCTGCGTGTTCGAGTTTTTGCAAACTGGTCTACATTGAGTTGTGTCTCGACAGTGTTATCATTAACGCTAATCGCAGATTCTACATAGTTAGGATTTTCACCGTATAACTGGTTTAGGAAGTTTAAATCACTTACAAGTTGAGAATCGAATCCATATTGAGATGTGTTATATTCATTTAATTTTACCCCTTTTGTTGTAAGTAACTCAATTTTGACTATTGGGTCACCGTAACCACTTGGTATGACGTCTCTTTCTTCGTATCGTAAGGGTAGTCCTTGTTCACGCGCCCATTTGTTGAGTGAATCTGGTTCTATGGCGTGTTGGTATTTTGGTCGTTTGAATTCTGATTGACCACGACTTAAATTTCGAAAATCACTTCTTTCTGGATTATTCATTTCATTGTGGATACGATTTACTTCATCTTTTTGGATATTGAAGTGTGACTGCGCGTCGGTCATTACACTTTCGATATTGCAAGCGGCGTCTGCATCATCTGAAACGACTCGTTTAAATCGTGCTGACTCTGCGCGTGCGATATATAATGTATCATCTTTGGTGAATTCCAACCTATCGTAGACTTTTGTAAGATTGTTAATTCTCACTCTGTTTTCATCCGCCACATACACTTTGATGTTATGAGGTGTTTCTGCTTCATTTTGACCTTCGAGAATGAATCCGTCATCATCTAAGTAAATGCATGTGTTCAATAAATCTGGTTTTATGTCGCGAATCGTCCCCATCAATTCAAGCGTTTGGTCAATGTCATGAATATTGTTTATCAAAAATATCACTAGTTTTTCCGTTTGGTAATTTTTACAACTGCACATTCTTGGTTTTTGTTCCGCTGTAAACGGAAACCTTCTTTTGAAAAACGTTGATTTAATTGGTCTACTAAATTCATATTTTTTTCCTTTTCTGTTTTGACATTCTGCCTGAAAGACATTTCCAATAATAGTCAATATTATAATTCCATTATATCATTTTTGGACATGTCAGCTAATTCCTTTGTTCAGAAATCATTTCGCTAAGTCCTAAATTTGAAAAATCATACTCTACTTTAGTAGGATTGACAACAGTCAATCTATGTTCTGTCTCATACCAGGTTACAAATTGAGGTAATAGGTCTTCTGATAATTTATTGAGTTTTAAAATTAGTTTTCCTAATTCTGATACGGCACCGTGGTCACACGCGGCCAATAATTGAATACGCGTACGTCCAGGTGTTGTTTTTGCGTCTAGAGCTGTTGGTAGTTTATTGGTACTTTTAAAATCCAGTGGGATAGGATGCAGCAGTTCTCTGACATCGTCTACTAATAAATCAATTTGAGGTGAACATGGTTCACGATGCGTCGAAGTTCGAAGCGTAAAAGTACTATGTTTGTGAGTACGTTTTAATACCTCTTCTTTTGACACATCGTAATGACTACTTGCGATTCCATCATGAAGTGTAATACTATGATTATCCTTTGATAGAGTATCTCCCTTGCGTTTATAACCTTCATTTTCCCAATACTTATAAAAGGAATCCTCATTTGGTATATAGGTGTGTGTATCTTTTATCGGATTATTAAATGCGCGAGTTTGAAATTTCGTTTCGTATTTTTCCACTAAATTTTTCGTATCCATATTCCCTAGTTTAGTCAAATATGGAACTTCATATGATGGTTCTAAGAAAACTCGACGAACATCAGTCACTTCAATAAAGGAATTATCAACATCCTTTAACATTTCGGCAGTGTCCTCTAATTGTAATTGGTGCTCGAAGTCGTAATTCGAACCGTTTTGACTGGTTAGAGGCGCTACAAATACTTGATTGTCCGTCCTACCCATGATGACGACAGGTCGTATTTTGATGTTCTACCAAACTCGTCTGTAATGGCATCGTCAATGATATGGTAAACAGGATAACCTTGATAATAATCGCGCGTGTTTTCTTCAAAAGCCATATTCGCAAGAATAATGTCTCCAAATTCCAAATCGGATACTAATCGGTTTTTAGTTGCCATAGTGAATCATACCTTTTCTATTGTATTTCTACTATCATTTTAACATATTTTATTGATTTAGGAGTTGTTCGTGTATACTAATATTAATGAAGATGAATCGGAAAGGAAAAAGAATATGGCACAAACCATACTAAAGACTTCGATGGTTATTGGTGGACTTGGATTGAGTAACCTTTTACAATCTCAAGTATCTGCGGACGACCAGATTAATAATGAAACTGTTATTGAGGATAACGGTGTGTTTTTAGGAAAGCCAGTCAAATTACGAGGTTCAGAACCTGTTAATATGAGTCCTATAACCCCTCGTTCTGATTTTGAATGGGTTCAGAACAATGGCACGGACCTTAAAAAAGTCAATATTAATGGGGTCAATCGCGCACCAAACGTCAAATTAACCATGCATACTGAAAAAGGAGGTACATTTGTTGGGTCTGGTGCCTTCGTTGGAAATTCAACTATTTTGTCCGTTGCTCACAATTTCTTAGGGATAAGTCCAGGAACGAAAGTTACTCGGTAACTGTAACAGTGGGTAGTAATTCAGATGTTGACGAGGATTGGAATCCGACAAGTGGTTACTCTTTTGATGTGGATGTAAATGATATTCATTTTTTTGACAAACAATCTTATTTAAAAAACATGGATACCAAGACTGATACGGCTATTTATGATTTGGCAGCTATTCATACACGAATCCCCTATCAACTCATTGTGAATAAATTAAAAGACCAAGGCGTCAATTTGGGAACTTATAATACCTTGCAACTAGCAGATAGTGATGAAATTTCACGAATTAACAATAGGGAAAATGTTTTATCAGGTGAGCATGTGCGTATGTATGGTTATCCTGGTGCTAATCCAAGTGACCAAGTCTATTTCAATCCGAAATTACAACAAGGCTATCTATATGAGGTCGATACAACAGTGACGAATACAGAAACTCATGTTGGTGACAAGGATGCTATACCTGTACGGTTTACAAAATTACGCAATACAACACTTGGTGGAATGTCAGGGTCTAATCTTATGAATGCTAGCGGTCAAGTTATCGGTGTTCATCAATCAGCGACAAATCGTAATAAAAACACAGATACACCACAAAACGAAAAGGCTTGGCGAGCCACTCAGATGCTACTAAATCAACAACATTATCAATGGTTGAAAAATCACATAAATGAAGATTCGCAAAAAGGGTTTGTCACCTTTGATGGTAATCGTTATTATTATGATGAAGATGGTGCGTTTCTTCGAAATACTACAAAGGAAATTACTGATGATGGTGCGACAAAGGTTTATCAATTTGACGATAAAGGTATTGCTACGGAAAAAATTGAAGTAAATGAAGCTCCAGTAGATAAGGTAGATGTGCCGACTGAAAAACCAGTAGATAAGGTAGATGTGCCGACTGAAAAACCAGTAGATAAGGTAGATGTGCCGACTGAAAAACCAGTAGATAAGGTAGATGTACCAACTGAAAAACCAGTAGATAAGGTAGATGTACCTAGTGAAAAACCAGTAGATAAGGTAGATGTACCTAGTGAAAAACCAGTAGATAAGGTAGATGTACCTAGTGAAAAAACGATATCAGAAACATCTCAAGACAAAATACCATATCATACTCAAATTGTAAAAGATGCCACACTTTCCAAAGGTGAACGCAAAGTTATTCGCAATGGTAAAGATGGTATTAAGAATGTCGTTCGTACTTGGGCTTCGAAAAATAATCAAAAATCGGGTGACCCGACCGTGACCGAAACCATTCAGGTTGAATCTTTGGATGAGGTTATTCATATCGGAACTCGTGAGGATTTGGCAGAAATAAATTTTGAAAATACATCTTCTGGAGACATCCGAGCTATGATTGATTCTTATTCGGTTGCCGAAGGGGAGCGCGTGGGGTCAATTCGTAATTATATGCATCTTTTGCGACCGTCGAATAAAGTTGCAACTGGTGATAAGGTTCACGAGAAAACTGAATTTACTGTGCATAAATTATACAGTACGTTTAAGTCACTCAGCGTACGCAGATTGACAGAGCACCGTAACTGCTCAGTGGAAATACTGTGCAGTTTTTAATTTTGTGATACAATATAATTAAGAAAGGAAATGTGATATGATGACATTTGAAGAATATTTCGAGGAAAGTGGTCTACCATTTGTTTATGATGACGGCTATATTGAACACAAATCAGGATATACGATTGGGAGAGCTAGTTATGATGAATTTGATGATTATAAGCCTATACCTGATGTGATGGTTGGAAATTTATCAGAAACATCCAGAATTATTTGATGATATTGATGAATTGAATGAACACACATGTGAGTTATCATATGATGCTCGTGAGATTGTAATTTCCCTATGGGATGGTGAATTGTCAGTTTCACAAAAATATACATCCTCTACATCCGTAGTTGCATACAAGAGTGGTGGTATATTTAGTCATTCTGACCATATTCGTTTCAATGATGGTTTTTATGGTGATGTGGACCAACTATTGACATGGTTGGATAAATCTGATGATGAAAGTCGCGAAATGAATAAAACTACTCAAGAAACCATCATAGTAAATTACATCAAAAAACTAATCGATGAAGGTGCGAACAATATAGATGACATGACAGTCAGATGAATATACCTATAGACGAATTGGCAATGCTGGTAATTTGATTCAACGTGTCGAAGGCGCACATCTTGGAAAAGTCATAAAAAGACCTGGATATGATGGTGTTATTGTACGTACAAACAGTGATTGGTTAGTGGATTGTTTGGACTATCAAAAAGATGGTAAAACATTTGTTCGAACTCGAAATTTTTGGGGATATAAGTCACAAGAAGTCGATCAAAGTCGACATGATGCTATATCATATAGTTCTTCTGCCTACTAGATGATTCCATCTGAGCAGTTTCTCGGATTTAGTCTCGCAATTCGTTATCAAATTTTTATAAATTTGAAAGACTTTGTTGTGAAGAATCTGAAAAATTAAAAACGCAATTTGATAATCTTGATGGTGCTGATGTTGATTTGCGCTTAACAAACGAAGATTTGGAGTGGGAAGATGCGTTATATATGTAGAAAGGAAAATAAAAAAAATGGAAAATTTAGAAACGGAATTGCGCTATCGGTTTTATGATAGAGCCTTGCCTTTTACGATTGGGAATGGTGAAATACGAAATGAATTTGGTGATGTTTTGGGAATACTTCAAGATGGAGAGACTATGACTACATGCTGGTGGTTGATACACTCGCAACGATTAAACCATGCTTTGAACAATTCAATAAATTAGTGACAGATATTAGTCCGTCATTTATTCAGTTGACGGATGACCAGAATACATTATCATTTGATATACGAGATAGTGAACACATCCAGGTTGTTGATGATATGACTAATTCCCGAAAGGTTGAAATGTTCAAAGAAAATTCAGTTTTCTATAATGATAATGGTCATGAAGTCTCCACATTTGAATCATCCCTGAATAATTTGCGAGACTTAATTTTACAAATCAATGAAAAATCTAACGAAGCTCATTCAGATGTGATTGATGCTTTTACAAATGCTGGGTTTGATGAAGTTGGTGATATCACTGCAGCAGAAGCTCTCAATTATGGCAGAATAGATAATACCTCGGAATTGTTCGGTCTTGATTCACCTGTCATCAAAGCGCTCGCAAATTCAGGTGCGGATGAATATTCTGTAATTGTCCACAAACCAGAAGACCCTAATTATGATGTCCCATATGTAACCTTGCATTTAGGTAATAAGGTGACAGATGTATCAGATACGATTATGGCATACAAATTCATTCCATGTAATTAGGGCGGAGGATGACGTCCATGAATTCATGTGCATTTCAATGATTTTTGTGAAGTTAGTCGAACCCAAAAACGACAAAAAGTTGATGATTTGATGTTGTTACCTGACGATTTAATAGACGATGATAATATATTGTCGCAATAAAAATTGACCATTTCCACTTTTTAATCTGGTTTTTGGTTGGTAAATGTGATATAATGAAGATATCACAAAAGAAAGATTTATGAGGAATATGCATGACACGAATTATCTTGACAGTTGGATGTGTTGGTAAAACATATGCCGATAATCATTATGCAAATATATACGATTTCGATAGGCATACGTTGGATTATAAATATGATAGAGTAGGTTTTGAACATCTATCCAATGAAGAATTTAAAGCTCTACCTGGTCGAACAATTAAAGATGGATGGTTCAAATCATATATGAACGATTGGTGTGAGCTGATTGATTCTGGTAAATATGAGGTTGTAACTGGATGGTTACAAGAAGATTGTCTGAATTATCTTGTAGATAAAGGATATGATATTGAAGTGGTTGTTGTAAATGTCGGCGAATACGAGAATATTTACAAAGAACGCTGCCAAAAACGAGGTAACAATGAGCAGTATTGGACTAATTTGCGCGGCTATTATGATAAGACACTTGAAAAATATAAGTGTCGTACGGATATTAAAGTGACTGTTTTTGATAAACCTTATTATCTAAGTGAATATCTCCTGTTTTCGGGTTTTATTTTGAAAGTCACGAATCGACTAGCTGATACTTATGTCCATGCCGTTTATGAAAAAGTTGACACATCTTTTAGAAAAGAAGGCTCGGTTTTGTCACCAAGTTTTGTACCATTTTACGCACAACTTGTTTTGACAGCTTTGTCAGCTGACATAAATATAACAGAGGAAATGGTTCACGATGCTTGGTCCGTCTCTATGATGCAGAAAGATTCGATGCGCTTTCACTTGTCCATGAGGCCGTTTGATTATTTGACTGATGATGTACAAGATTTGGATACTCCGTATGTTGAGAAATTGAATGAAGTGTTAGATTACTTCAAAGGTCTACGGGATTTGGCGAGATGTAGGATTTAATATGAATGAAACATTGTTGTTAGCTACATTATTTATGCCTGCAGAATATATTTATCTATTTATTTTTGTGGTGCTTTGTCTCATAGTTGTGTCAGAAATAATTGGTCGCATATGGTGGATTATTGGCCTAATTGGTGGTCTTGTCTACTATATTCGCAATAAGGCAAAAAGTCTAACACATTGAATACTAATGATTGGATTAAAGTCGACCAATCAAATAGTGATAAAAAAAGTAAAAAGGTAGTTGTGAATATGAAAAATTTAGTTATGCTAGAAATTACGGAAATTCCAATCGAATACGTTGGTTTGTTCGTATTGTTAGTCTTGTGTTTTATTGTTATATTAGCAATACAAAAAGTCGTGAATAGAACTCAGAAAGGTTGTAAAAGTATGTTAGATTTAAAAATATTGAATAAAAGTCGGAGAAGTTGAAAAACAAACAGGTCAGTCACTACCCTAGCTTATTGTCGCAGGTGCCTCTCGGGAATGTTTTGACGGCGTTTAAGGAATTACAGGTAGTTGATTTGGTTGAAATGGTAAACAGTGTACCAGTATCCACTCTTATTCATGGGTTGACTATCATAACCCCAGATGAAATATCTCAAATTACCCCATCAAAATTGAAAAATGGTTTTGAAATATGGTAATATGTTTACGGTTGAAAAACTACAGTCCAAATTTGGTAGTAGAAGTATTATTATCGCAATGAGTAAGTTGTCAGAGGATGAATTAAAAAGCACTACTCGTAGAAGATAATATAGAAGCGATATCCACAATTATCGATGACTTAGCATTCACTAAATAGTAGAGGTTTATATGTTAAAAAATAAACCTTGGACTCGTAAAAAACTGACTGAGATGCTTTATCATGCCTTTATCGGTTCTTTGGCTGATAATGCAATTGAAATAGGATGGGTATTATGTTTTAGTTTGTTGGCGGATAAAAGTTTAGTGGAAAGAATAACTGTTCTATTTGGTGTCAATGACGCTTTTTGGGTTGTTTTGTCTTCGACATATTATGCGGCTCGAACATCGATGACGGCCACTTTACCTAAATTGATTGAAAAACACGGATTGAATATAGAGTCTAAAGTAGTCAAAAACCACATTTATCTATTCTACCTGATGCTCTTACCTTCAGCTATTGGTAGCTTTATGTTTCTACCAAAACTGCTATTAATTCTGGGAGTTTCACCGTCGGATTTACCATTTTACATGCCTTATTTCCAATTGTCGATTTTAGCAATATTGATAGCATCCCCTTGGTCTACTTTCATTCCCTCTTATTTAAGAACAAGAGGTAAGAGTAAGGAGGCTACAGTTTTGGACCATGCCGTAGCCTGGTCTATGCTAGGTGGTATCTTCTTTACAACTCATGTTTTACAATTGGGTGTGAATACAGCATTGATTGTAAATATTTTCACAAATTGGGTACCATTATATTGGTTTTTATGGAAAAGACCTATTCCCCATTTCTTTTCTAAAGGGTTTGAATTTTCTTTAGTAGAAATCAAAACATATTGGAAAATTGTCAAATGGGAGTTGGTTCGACGACTAGCACCAAGAGTTTCAGCAATCATTGGTGTTGGACTGACAATTACAGTTAATCCGATTTATGCAGCTATTAAATATTGGATTTCGAATTTGATGATGCTACCCGAGGGTTGGGTAGATTCTATGGCTGGATTACTAAATAGTCATGTGTCTAGAAATGTTGGCTTAGATGAAGAAATTCCGTATAAAGACAATAAATTCGTCTTTTGGAAAGCCGCAATTGGTACTGTTATTTCAATAGCATCTCTATACTTCATAGCATATTTTGGTTTGACTTGGTTGCCTGAGTCAATCTATAAAGGAATTATTTCTCCAATTACGTGGCTCTTTTTACCAATAGAACTCGTATCCAAACTACGCTATTATATGTGGCTCTCAATAAGTCGGTCATATCGACATGATTTAAATGGTGTAGCGCAGCTGATTTATGCGGTACCAACAGCGATATTGACTCCTATTTTACTATGGTTGTTCCTACATCATTTGCAATTTAGTTTCGAATCGATTTTTGCAGTTGGAGCGATAGTTGGTACTGTACAGTGGTTGGGTACGGAATGGTACTTTAGATATAAACTTGGTCATTCGCATTAAAATGGTGAATAACTTCGATAAAGGTCGTGGAAATGGCGTAGATACGCGGTTTTCACAACCTTTTTGTTATTGACGATATATTAGATTTCTGATATAATATAGCTATAATACAGAAAGATTAGGTGATAACATGCCAAAATTAACTCATACAAAACGAACCGCAGTGGCAGGTCCGCTATGACGGGTGCCGTAATTGGTGCAGTGCATGGTGCGTCAGCAGATGGTAACAATATTGATGATTTAAACCAGCAACTCCAATCATTAGTCAAAAATGCGGAGCGTGTTGGTTTAAAAATTGCAGTTAAAGAAACTAAAACTTATGATACAAAATGTTTCAGCACTAACAGGCATCAAACAAGAAGCGACGCGTGTTCAAAAAGCGATTACCCATATTGAAAATTTGAATAAAAACAATTTTTATCCAATATTGGTAAGTTTGAAAAAACAGGGTGTCAAATCTCGATGGTATAAAAAGTGATTGAAATTGATGCAACTAATGTGGATGATATTAATAAAAAAATTAAAAATATAGAAACACAATTCAAATCAGCCACCGAAGCACAATCAGTAAATAACAAACGATTGCAAGACGCTATCAAATCAGTCCGTAATGCTGGAGTTATTGTTGAAGAAAAAGGTAGCCGTAAATGTACCTATTAATCAATTGGATGAAACTGTCAATCAAATGATTAAAAGAACTTCAAGATGCCGAAAAATCTCAAAAAGATATCCAATTAACTTTACCAGAAAGCTCTATCAGATTGGGAGAAGACGGTGACAGATGGTAAAGCTAAAAGTAGAATCGATTATGTAGCAGCTCTAGCAGCATGGGACAAGGAAGTTTCTGACGGTCGAGCTAAGGTCGAAAAAGAATATCAAGATGCATTTTCCTCATGGGAGGCTCAAGTAGCAGATGGAAAAGCCAAGGTTGAAAAAGGATATCAAGATGCTATTACAGCTTGGGAAGCTCAAGTAGCAGATGGAAAAGCCAAGGTTGAAAAAGGATATCAAGATGCTCTTACAGCTTGGGAAGCTCAAGTAGCAGAAGGGAAAGCCAAGGTTGAAAAAGAATATCAAGATGCCCTTACAGCTTGGGAAGCTCAAGTAGCAGAAGGAAAAGCCAAGGTTGAAAAAGAATATCAAGATGCCCTTACAGCTTGGGAAGCTCGTGTCACAAAAGAAAAATCAGAATTGGACGAGCGAAATTCACAAGCTCTGAAACAATGGGAACTACAGTTTCGGAAGGTCAAGGTTGAAAAAGAATACCAAGATGCCCTTTGCTAAAATGGAATGCCACAGTAGAAGCCGGAAAATCAAAGATTGAATCCGAATATGATAAAAGCTCTTTGTGGCTTATAATGCTGAAGTTGACAAAATCAAACAACAAAATGATACAATTCGTCAACAAAACGAAGCGGTAAAAGAAGCATTTAAAAATGCGGTAGCTAAATTATCGACTAAATCAACAGCTACTAAAGTTGGCGACAATTATCAGCAAACGATTAAGCAACGAGTTGCAGAAACATCTTCTGGTCAAGTCACAATTGCAGCCAAAGATGGGGTTACTATCGTATCAGCTGAATTGCTGGACCTAATGGTACCAAAGAGAACTTGACAGTTACGAATAATTCTGTCAATTATCGAAACGATAGATTAGCCGCTGGTGAATACACTGTCAACTATCAATTTAAGTCTGTTAAAAATTCAACATCGGATGTGACTAGTAATTTTATCGTAACAACCCTGAAAAATTGGTTCGGGTTCTAGTAGCGCTTCGTTCACAACCAAGGCGCCAATGACCACAAATACAGAAAAATCAAATTGAACCACTTATCACTGACCATGTGTATGACTATTCTAGTTCATATGCTGGAAAAGTAAAGGATTCGTTACGACTCAGTAAGAAGATTATCGAGGCTAATAAAAATCCTCAGAGTAAGCATATTCTTCAGCTGTATCCTGATAATTATGGTCAAACATCTTACCATGCGTCTGGTAAGTCTCAGTTGAATGATACCAAAGGTATTTCATCTAAACTACTAAGCAAACAGGAAGCCTTGGAGATTATTGATAGGTTACTAGCTATTAATGCACCGTCCGAAAAGAACCCCACTTATCAAAACTATGGAGCTTATTTCCAAGGACTAGCTGATGCTATGGGTGCCCATCGTTATATAGATGAAGCTGCTACAGTTGATATTCCATTTGAAGAAATTGTTGATAGAATTACTAAATCAACAGATACGATATCGGTTATTCAATACACAGATGGTTGGATGGATAAAGGCAAACCAGAAGAAATGGACCGTTCATTTGCCACATGGGCAAAAGGTCGAGCTAAAACGTTTATGTCTGTCGTGAATCGTAATCAAGTTACGGATAACGATACAAACTCTATGCGTTCCATTGAGCAAATGACGGCATTGGGACATCCAAATATTTATGACATGACGGGTAAAGATGCAAATGTTGTCACGGATGAAGTGGTTAGACGATTTATGGAAACGGCAACAGTGCGTGTTAAAGCTGTTAAGGGTGAGAACCAAACAGCTCATATCGTATTGGGTGGTGATGGTGTAACTGTCACAAAAGCGGTTCTAAAAGGTGGAGGTTCTGATAGGCAGTTAACAATTAGGGACGGTAAAGTGGATGTATCCGAGAAACTACCAGATGGCAACTATACTATTGAGTTCACTGCTACAGGTAATGGTAATTTGAAATATCAAATCACGATTGATGGTAACAATGCGATTGATAAAACTGTAGCTGTCACAGGTTCAAGTAAAGGTGCAACAAGTAAAGAGACTAAAACTGATAGTTTCGAACCAGTTGCACAAGGGAAATTGATTCCTGAGTTGTCTATTCCTCAAAATAAACCCGTAAAAGGTGAATATAAAGAACCACCAAAACCAGTTAAGGGCGAGTACAAGGAACCACCAAAACCAATACCTGAGGTTTATAGGGAGCCTGAAAAACCTGTAAAAGGTGAATATAAGGAGCCTGAAAAACCCGTGAAAGGTGAGTATAAAGAACCACCAAAACCTATTAAGGGTGAGTATAAAGAACCACCAAAACCTATTAAGGGTGAGTATAAAGAACCACCAAAACCTATTAAGGGTGAGTATAGGAACCACCAAAACCTATTAAGGGCGAATATAAGGAACCCGAAAAGCCAAAAGCACCGGATAACAAACGAGTCGAATTGAAGAAAATTCAAGTGACAACCGAAAAACCAGAATTAAAGGTTAAAGAATTAGAAACTCATAAAGTTTCAGTCAAACCAAAAAGAATTACCTAAGACGGTGATGCTTCTGGGATTGTAAATTTGTTTGGACTTGGTTCTATTGGTACTGGGTTATTGATGCTCGTTCGCAAACGTCGAGAACGAAAATAACCAATAAAACCACCATTTTTGGTGGTTTTATTTATTTTGCCTAGATTTTCTAATCAAAACTATGATATAATAAAAATGACTATTAAGAAAGGATTGGTCAAATATGGCACAATTAATGAAACGAACACTTGTCTTCGGTGCGGGTGCTATTGGATTAATATCACTTATCCAGGGAGCATCTGCCGATACAGAGACGAAAATCGATGACACTAGCAGAAGTAAAGGCTGAAAATGCTAAACGAATTGCTGCTTACGAATCTGAAAAACGGGAAATTGATGAACGCAATCGTGTAAAGCGTGCTCAATATCGTGACGCATATGCTCACTATGTAGAATTCGCCAACAGAGGTGAAGCGGAGCCTAAAGCCCCTGAATACGAGGCCTTACCAACTCTTGAACTTTTAGATGAACCTATCGAACTACCATTTGATGTGGCAGGTGCGACACCTCATGCATCAACATTTATGTCAGAACATAATAATAACGTAGCAATTCCAGAATCATCAAGTGCTACGGTATCTGAAAAATGATAAAAACAGAAGATGACACGCCATCTGGTACTGTAGTTGCCGAGTTACATGAAACGACTGAAAAATCAGACACATTATCTAATGTTGCAATTTCTGAGGTAAACGAAACGACTGAAAAGTTACCATCTGATGCAAAAGTTTCAGAATCAGAAACAAATAGTACAAAAATCAAGGAAACTGGTGAAAAAACGCCATTCAATGCCACGGCTTCGAAACGAAGGAAAACTGGTGAAAAACGTCATTCAATGCCACGGCTTTGAAACGAAGGAAACTGGTGAAAAGACGTCATCTGATGCCACGACTTCTGAAACGAAGGAAACTGGTGAAAAGACATCATCTGATGCTGTAGCTGCTCAATTAAATGGCGAAAAAACATCATCTGATGCTGTAGCTGCTCAACTCAATAAGGAGTCAGAAAAAACAACAACTAGTTCTTCTGATGCTGCGGCACAGGGTTAGTAAAAATTGAGTCTGAAAAAAGCATCAACTGCAACTCAAATCGGATGCACCAGCGGAAACTACGAGTTCGACAGACGCATCAGCTCAAGTAGCAAAAATTAGAAGCTGAGAAATTGACAACTACAAAAATCAGACGACGTAACTCCAGCAACTACTGTAAAAATCAGATGCAAAATCCTAAAAAGACAGATGATGTTGGGAAAACAAATACTAATGGAAATACCCAGGCTCGTAATTTAAGTAATACAACAACAAACACGAGTAAATCAGAATCTACAACTAAGGATAAGACCCAAGAAACCTTACCTCATACAGGGGATTCCGGTGGTCTTGTTAGTCTAATGGGCGCTGCATTATCAGGTATTGGTGCCGTTAGTCTTCGTCGGAAACGAAAATAAAGAAAATAGAACCGAAATTCGGTTCTATTTTTTGTTGTCGAATTCTGCCTTGAATCCCCAGAATAATTTACCTTTGTAGGTTTGTTGCTCTAATCCACCAGCAACTGTCATTTCGTTACCTTTTTTACTTTTAGCCTTGAAGACAATTTTTGTACCAGCTAGTAGTTTTTCAATTTCATCTTCAGTAAAAGTATGGTCCATAAATGACCCTTTGAATGAAATTTCCTGACCTTTAAAGGTTCCATATACATAACCTTCACGTTTTGGAAACTCAGCTTTGAATCCGACATATGGTCGACCTTGATATTCTTGACGGGCTAGTTTTCCAGTGAAATCTTTTTCACCATTTGAGAAAGTGATAGTCTCACCCGTAAGTAATTTTTGAATCTCGGACGGTGTGAATAAATGCCCTGCAAATTGATTTTTGAAGGTTACAGTTTCACCTTGCCAAGAACCTGTGACAACATCATCACGAACAAACTCGCCATTGAATCCAATATAACGACGACCTTGGTATTCCATGTTGTCCAACCTTCCACGAACTTTAAAAGTGCCTTTTTGTGTTGTGATTTCAATGGTGAGTGTTTGACCGGCTAATAATTGGTCTACTTCATGGTCATCAAAACGGTGTGATGAATAATGTCGATTAAAGGCAACCTCTTGACCATTCCAAATACCTGTAACAATCTCTTTTGGCGTACGTTTTGGAAGATTCAAGTTATCCAAATTATATTGTTTACGTCTGAGGACATCCATATCCTTTTTGATGGCTTCATTAAATTTTGAAAGTGCTTGTTCTGGTGTGAATGTTCCTTTTGATACGGCTTTAATGCATTCCTGCATAAAGCGAGTGCCTTCAATAGACCCAATAAGGGTACCTTTAGCAGCCTCATAACCGATTTGACCAAGAAGACTTAATTCCAAAATTTTACCGTCTCTAACAGGGTGTTTATCTGTCAACCCAATCATATCGGCAACAATCGATACCTGCGTTGCTGCTGTACCAACATCATGTTTCATTAATTGGTCGAGGAGCCATGAAGTTGTTGGATTTGCTGGTTTCACGGATTTAATCTCATGCGGATAAAGTTCGGCCTCTTTGCTCGTATCTGGAAGTGTCGTATCGATTTCTTTATCAACTTCCGCATCTGGGTCTATGACCCCTTGCTTGGTGATGATTTTAATAGAGCCTTTAAATACTGGGTCTACACCCTGAGTCTCATACTCATGACGAATCCACTCTGTGTCTTCTAAAAACATGGTAGAATCGTTCTGTAACAGTTTTTGTAGATAATACTGGCACCCTGGCCCAAATTTGGCATCCAATTCTTCAAGACTCTCAGGGATGCACGCACCCGGTCTGAGAGCTCCATGACCGGCACTCATCTGCACGTGGGTTTTACGTGGTGCGCGGTGGGTGAAAAATAGCAGATGCCAAACCTAATAAATTGATATAATTATCAATCATTGGTAAGATTTCATTAAACTGTTCTGTTGTAATCACTGTATCCTCGCTACGAGGGTAGGATAGGTAGGCGCGACCTTCTTCATCCTTATAATCATAAAGTTGTTGGGTCAGGTTTTTAACTCGTGTGAGTGACAAACCATGTTTTGCTACAATGGACCCTAATTTTGTCAAATTAAGGGGTTTTGGTGGCGGTGTTTTCCCCGGCACTTCTCTGGTTTTTAACTGGGCGGTCATTGGTAACCCACGAGCTTCCAACTCCTCTTTTGTCGCAAACTGTGGTAGGTCTGGCGCTGTCAATACAAGATTATCTAATTTGTAACGACTTTCCCAAAACCGATGATGGTTTATAATTAGCGATGGCTTCTAATTGTTTACCAACTAGTGATACGACAACAGATTGCACACGACCAAATGGGACAACGGCTGGTAGTTGATAACCCTTGTCTTGAATAGTAGTGGTTGTGACACGGGTATATTGTTGAGTCAAAAAGTCACAAGCGCTGCGAGTGAATCCTGTCATATAGGCTGGGTCTTTGTCTGTGACCTCCTTTTTGGTTTGCATAGCCTTGATAATATCTTTTACTTCTTCCGAAGCGTGATATTCACGATAACGCTTACCTTTATATCGGAGAGAATCAAGTACTTCTTGTACCAAAAGGTCACCTTCGCCATATGTATCGATATCGCTCGCGATAACAGGGATATAGCCCGCGTTGAGATAGGGTTGCAATAGCTTTATAAGCTTTACTATAACCATCAAATTTTTCCGTATCTGGTTTCAATTGTTTATCGTAAAAAATTGAAATAAGACGGGTCCCATGGGATTCCGGCAACATTTCCAAAATCACCAACGACTTCTTTTTTGGATGGGATGGCTACTTCGGCAGGTTTACCTAGCTCCATAATGTGTCCATATAGGTTAGTGATGGCATAAGAATCACCTTGGAAATTTCCAGACTGTCCACCTAGCGCTTTGCTAAATGCTTTAGCGGCATTTGGTTTTTCACAAATAATTAGTAATTTTTCCATTCATTAATTTCCTTTCATATCTTCAGTATATCATATTTCACTTACGTTTTCCACTTAAAACAGTAGTTAGGTTAATGACTATTGGTATTTTATACAATGACCATTTTTATAGAATCCGAACAATAATTATATTTATATATGTCCATTTTTGGCTATTTGGATGAATTTGGATTCGAAAATTGGATTTTTAGAAAGCGTTCTCAAATCCATCAACCACGCAGTTTATAATTGTTTTGAATATCAAAAGGATTAAAAATTACAAAAAATTTTTCTACGGCTCTTTAAAAATTTTTCTGTACTTTTTTTAGTTCAAAATAGAGTTTAGTTAAAAATGGCTTTTGTACCGCGTTTTGTAATCGCTAACAACAAATCCAATTTTGAATCCAAATTCATCCAAATCGACTAAAATTATCCCGAAAATTAATTGATTTCGTCAAAAATTAGTTACTGAATTGTCTATTGTTCGGGACGTGCTGAATGTTTTTGCTTGATTCTTACAAAAATAATCAATTTTATTCGTAAATTTCCTATCATCGATAAACTACAACTTTTTCTTATTTCTTCTTGACTGGGTGCTCAAGTTGTGATATACTTGTGATATACGATGAAAGGATATAAAATTGATGATAAAACTCTATAAAGAATTCACTATTTTAGGTGTGACAATTATTGAGTCATCCTTTTTGGTATTTGGTTTTTTGTGGCATCAAGTGACGTGGAAGCTACGGTGGACAATAAAACACCTCTACCGCTTGAAGTTAAAAACCTAGAACAATCTATAAAACGAAAGGACAGAAGGTCAATCTTCTGATGGTCAAACACATGAGATTTACAGCCAAAGTGGCGTTCAATGATATCTCTAGCCGAACAAGTGACCCTGTAGCGGAATCCTTGATGCAACTTCTCAAAACTATTCAGCGAACAAACCCTGAACTTTTAAAAGAAGTTATGAATCAAGTTAATTTACAACCGGCGTAGAAAGGAAACGAATGCATGATTGTACAACCTGTTACCCCACACACAATAGATGAAGCGCAAGACCAACTCTTGCTGGCGGGTAGTAAATTAACGTTTTCGGATATCTATGCCAAGGAAATGAAACTACCAATTGTCAAGGGTCGCTACTATAAAGCCGACGACGTTGATGATACTTTCATCCTATTAAATGGTGTGTTGACAGATATTGGTCAACAAGCATTCCGAAAGCATAAACAGACAACTCTTTTACAAGAAGAAGTAAACGAACTCCGTGGTCGGGTTGCTGACCTTGAAGCTCAGCTTGCTGCAGCAAATGATGTTACAGTTTATATGGATAGAATTGATGGGCTCCAAGAAACTCTCGCAAAACGTGAATCAGATTTACGCAAACTTGCTCTTGCAAGTAAACAGAAGATAAATTATCAGGACCATATCATCTCGCAATTGAAATCTGAAAATGCTCAACTTAATGTAGAGAATGATGAGATGGGGAACCTGTTAGAAGGTTTGGCGGATAAAATTCGCACATTAGAATAGGAAGGAATCATCCATGCGAATGATGAAACAAAATAAACGTAAACAACAATTACTTATGGCGGTTGCGGCTCTCGGCACGGCTACTGCTACCATTACTAACACTACCGCGGTATCTGCCGATACTCAGTCTGTAGATACATTTGATTTGACTAAACAAGCAACGACTGCAACATTTCCAGTGATGTTTGACCGTCCTAGTGGTATTAATGCTGCGGCAATTGGTGGGGCTGTTCGAAGTTTAGGAGAAAGTTCCGAACTTTATCAATCGGCTCTAAAAGCTGTACCAGAAATTGGGGATGCTAATAAAATCAGCACTCTTTTGAATAATTCATTATCAGACAATAAGGCAACAGCTACCGAAGCCCGGTCTACTATCTTGAAATTGATTAATTGGTATAATAGTCTCGGTAGTTTCCAATTGAAAACTCAATCTGGTCAAGCTTATACATCTACTAATCTCGATGAACCAATCAATACTATTGCGGTTGGATTTGCTAATAAAGAGGCCAATCAAAAAGTATCTGATAAAATTCAAAGTGAATTCGGAACTACCAAAACAACTGGTGATGTGATGAAGACTATTGAAAAGTATAAATCAGATGCATCAGTAGGATTCAAACAAGCCTTTAAGGATTATGCGACTAAGGTGAACGCCCCTGGTGCTGATATTAACAAACTTTCTGATATCACGGCGGTACAACCTCTACTCAGCGCTTATGAAAAGATGTATTCGGATGGTGCGGGTGCTATGCGTACGGAATTATTGAAGATTGATGGCACCAAAGAAGCTGCAGTAGTGTTCTTTGAATCTGCTGTCATTACTAATCATATCGATAAACCAGCATCAGATTCTAAAGTTAATGAGCAACCAAAAGCAGAAAAACGTACTACTCGTTGGTTGGACCAGGCTGGTAAAGACTTATCACCAGCTGAAACAAGTGACGATTATAAGGTTGAAAAAGAGTTTTTCTGGTTATCGATTACGTGAAGCGCGTGTAGATAATGGTGTTAAAACTTATGTTTATGATAAAAACCAGTTCAAAAACTTCATGGGTTGACAAAACAGGGGCTCGTTTGAAGGATGATGTGACCAGTACGTTTCCTGATAAGGAAGGTGATGATATAAAAGGTTATCATCTTGTGAAAAGTGAGACCAAAACAACAAATGGTAACACAACAACTATCAATGTCTATGAAAAAGACACAGGTATTGAAGAAAAACCGGTCGAAAAACATGACACTTATTGGTTTGACGGTGATGGTCATGAATTGAAACCAACTGTTAAAGGTGAATCATTACCTGATAATGACGGTGCATCTGATATCCCAGGATATTCACTTCTCAAAGCTTATATTGTGACTCAAGATTCACTCAATGGTGATTTGAAAGGTTCTAAATTCAAAATTGGTGACGTTATCAATATCTATGATAAGATGAAAGACGCACCAAAAGAAGAGCCAAAAACAGATGCACCTAAAGAGACTGGCAAAGAAGAGCCAAAAGCAGATGCGCCTAAAGAGACTGGTAATGAAGCACCTAAAGTTTCATCTATTACTACAAAAATGGGTTGATGAATCGGGTAGTGAATTAAAAAGCTATTACAGAAGGTTCACACTCAGATGAAGAAGGTGATGATGTTGCGGGATATACACTTCTTCGTACAAACAAGGACGATAAGGGTAATGTTGTAAATATTTACGAAAAGGTAAAAGAAGAACCTCAAAAACCAGTAGAAGAACCTAAGAAAGAAGAACCTCAAAAACCAGTAGACGAACCTAAGAAAGAGGAGCATAAAGCTCAGTACAACTTGGGTGGATGAAAATGGTAAAACCCTTAAAGAGGCGGTAGATGGAAGCTTCCCTGATTCTGATGGTAATGATATTCCTGGCTATGAGCTTGTTCACACAAACAAGTCTGCAAATGGTGATGTGGAAAATATCTATCGCAAAGTGACAAAAGAAGTGATTACACACTTTGTTACAAAAGATGGTACACGTCTAGCAGCTGATGAAAAAGGTGAAGATTTCAGCAAAGAAAAATCACTTGATGGTTATCAACTTGTAGATGTTCGTACGTCTAAAGATGGTACTCAAAAATACTACATCTATGATAAGGCTGAAGACGAAAAATCAGCATCAAAAGTTCTACCTAAAGCATTACCAAAAACTGGCGATTCATCTGGTATCTTAGGAATTGTTGGGACTGTAATGACTGCTCTCGGTGGTTTAACACTCCGTAAGATGAAGAATAATCTTCAAAGTCAAGGTTTACCCTTGGCTTTTTGATTTATTTGTGTTATAATTGTGATAGACGAAAGATATTCCCAAAATTTTTCGTATCATACAGAAAGAATTTGTAGAACTCTATGAGACTTTTACAGAAAAAGACCGCGGTAACTTTGGCTAGCCTTGCTGGTGTCGGTACCCTGTCTGGAAACCTAACACCTGCGGTAAGTGCTGATAATGTTGTCAATACACGTACCACGAATCGTACAGGAGCACTTGACATCTCTGTTGACCATTCCGCTCTTGATGATGCTGTTCGTCTTGCAACTGCTCAAGGTATTCAAGTCACTCGTGATGCCACGCGCGTTCGCATGGGTAATGCCACAGAAGCGGAAAAATATCGTAAAGAGGCTACTGATTATTACAAAGAACGTATGTCAGCGATTAAGGCAGCTACTGAAAAAGTATAAGGCTGACTTAGCGACTTATGAACAAAATAAAATCAAAGCCGAGGAAGCGGTAAGAGAAGCAAATGCTGAACTTGAAGCATATAAAACATCTCTTGCGGCACTTGGTCGTGGTGTAACATTCAAATCACAGGCCTATTCAGATGCTAGTAAAGCTGCCGCTCTAGATGCCGTCAAAGAAGGTGTGAAGATTGGTGAACAATATCGAGATGCAAAAAACGCTGTCGATACCTTTAATGCGCTTCAAAATTCTATGGTTGGATTTCAAACACATGCTGACCAAAGGTCATATTAAGGTCAAATATAAAGATATTGTCGTTTCGAATGCTGAGGATGTGAAACAATATACAAACTTGTTAACACAAGCCGAGTCGACATTGAATGAGTATATTTCCAAACTACCAACAAAACCTGGGGTTCTTCCAGAGAATACACGACCTGAGTTTATATTGTATCGTATGGCGGTCTCTGCCGGTCTTACACAACAAGTGAATACCCCAGTCGCAGTGCCACACTTTGAGGTTCCAAAATTTGCCGATAAACCAATCCCACCAAAAGTGAATTATGCTTATTATGATATTCGTCAAACAAGTGATACTGACAATGTCATTCATAATGCTGATGGCGAAAATATTGTCATCAAATCACAAGAACAGGACGGTGGAAATGTTCATCAAGCCATGGTTAACCAGACAGTTGGTATTGTATCGACAAATGACCCATTACCAGCAGGTCGTTTTGACAAATATCACGCGCTCACTGTTACTGTAAATCTACCTAATGAAAATGTAGAAGTGGATGAAAAACGCACGAAAGCCGACAATCCTAACTGGACTGCTGAAATTGATAAGGCTCATAACCGTATTATCTTCCGCGCAACTGACGATTATCTCATTAAAATTAATGAGAAACAAGCTGCACGCCAAGGGACAATCGGTGGTATTATGACTGATAAGTTCGATTTTGATGTGCCAGCGGCATTTGTCAAATTGACCAAGGATAATACGAATTATACCTTTTCATCAGATGTTATGATTAACCATGAGTATAAGGCTAACTCCGGAACAGTGCATGTTCGTACAAATCAAGCTGACCCACAAAAACATAATAAAGATGATAAAGGTGTTGTCATTGATGGCAAAACTGTCTTTTTCGGCATTACGAATAATTATCATTTGACTTGGGACTTTGACCAATATAAAGGTGTTAATATCGATAAAGAGATGCAAGATAAAGGTCTCGATTTAATCGACTTCTACCCTTCGGACGCTCTTGATTTCGACCCAGCTACTCATAAAATCACCATTCGTGACGGTGATAAGATTATCGCCGTTAGTCAGGCTGATGGAAGTTTTATAGATGGTGATAAAGAAAGTTGTTGATGGTCTCACATGGTCTAAGGTTGATAGTTATAAAGGTATTGACCGAAAAGGTCCGGCTATTAAAGTTTCCATTAAAGGTTACGACCATCCTTATTACAAACAATTTGTAGAGGCTGGTAAGTCACTTGATGTCGCTATTCAACTGCGCACACGAGTTATTGACCAGACACCTGGAGTGACTGGTGGAGTTTATGGTGGCAACACTTATACGAATGTATTCTATCAATCAGATTTTGGTAATATTTATAAATCTAATGAGGTAGTGAATAAGGTGACTACCCTTGACCCGAGAAAAGACGCGGTACTTTCTGTCTCTCAATTGTCTTCACTTGATTTGAAATCAAATCCAACTGCGGAAATCGAGCATAATACTTATTTCCAATATCGTGCGTCAGGTTCAAAAATTGACCTAAGTGCGTTGGGACGTGCTCAGAGTCTACTCTATCACAGACGCATTCCACGAAGCTGACCAATATGATGGAGTTTATTTTGCAGAGTCTAACGGGGATATTTATTTTAAAGAGGGTACACCACTTTATGCGAAATATCGACGTACAGGTGGTAAACTTCCAAAGGATAGCGATGTCACTAAATTTACGACACAGACAATTGTTCGCAATCAATCTAATCGTGGTCTAAATACGGCTACAGGTACAGTTGGTGATAAAGCGGATGGTCGTTTCAGTATTGTGAATGTGGGATTTGACCAAGATTTCCTAGACCAGATTGACGCTAGTAAATCAACTTTCCAGATGGATGTATTCTTCCAAGTTAAACGTGTCAAAAATGTAGATTCGGTCGACAATGTCTTCCAAGAGGAAGTTAATGGCATCATGTTTGATTCGACAGAAACACTCACAAATACTCGTGAAAATGATGTTGATACGTTGAAGCATGAAGTTAAGAAATTGGATGAAAAAATAACTACAACTAATACGACTATTAGTGAGGGTATTATCTGTCATCCGTCGTCAAGTAGACCGAAACACTGCACAAATTGACAAGAATATCATCCAAATCAATAAGAATGGGTCTCAAATTGATAAAAATACTACACAAATTGATAAAAATACTGCAGATATCGCTTCTCATGCAAAACAAATTGATGAGAATCGTTCAGCTATTTTTATCAGTCCGTCAATTGGCAGAAAGTATTCGTGGTCGTAGACGCAATTGAACCAAAAGTTGAACAGGCTGATTCTCAATTGACAATTTATGTACCGTTTGTGAATAGCAATTCGGATGCACTTCTTTATGCAACTAACCATGGTGTAGCTGCCGGTAGCATCAAGAAAAATTGAACTAGATGATAAAAAACCATTATGTGGTAACTTATAATACATCTAGCACAGCTATTAATGGTAGCCCATTGACAAATGGAACGGTTGCAGCACCTAAGATTAGCAGTGCGTTATCAAATATTGATAACTCAGTTTCCAATGAAGGTAATTCGACTAGTGAAGCGACATTTACAACACCTGTGACAATTACAGATGAAACGGTTATGAATCGCATTGACCAGTCAGAAATTGCAAATCTAATCGTGGAAAGAAAATTGTTATCTGGTAATCAGTATGAATTCACAATGCGTATTGTGGATGGTTATACTCGAGACAAAATCTTAGACATTCTCGACAGGTTAACTCGCGTTCAACCAGTTGTAGCCTGAGATATATGAACCCTCAGAAATAGGGTTTTTGTTGCGTGGATGATATATTTATGATATACTAGTGATATAGAAAGGACGATGATATGAACACATTACTGACAATGGAATCCGTTTATGATTCAATTGAATTTGCGGGTCGCAAACGACTCCGTCAATATAGAAAAATTATTAAAAATTAATAACTTATCAGACTATTATCGTGCTCTGGAAATTAATGACTTGCGGGTAGAAGCGTTGTCGTGGGACAAAAAATTAATTTAAAGGATAAAAAAACAAATTGTACATCTTTACGCCCCTAGCTCGTGAAGTATGTTTTAGACTGCTTTGGGAAATTTCATTATGATGTACAGATTTTAGGGGCTCTTGCAGCGCTAGATAGGCAAATGGTTCAAATGTCAACGGGTTCTGGTAAGACATTAACCTTGATTTTGCCAACAATTGCTTATGGACTGACTCACAAAGGTGTATCTGTTTTAACTGTCAACGAGTATCTATCACAACGTGACTGGAAAGAAACCCGTGCAGTTTATGATTTTTTTGGTCTCACAAATATGTATGTGAATAATAATGATGACCCATTTACGCAAAATCAAGCATTTAATTGCGATATTACGTATTGTACAAACTCAACTTTAGGGTTTGCTTACTTAAACTCTAATTTGGCATCTGGTATTGGTAAGGATATCAAACCAATTTCAAGACCTCTACATGCAGCAATTATCGATGAAGCTGATGAAATTCTCATGGATGATGCACGAAATCCCTGATTATCGCATCAAGTGTAGATTTAGGGGAGAAAATGGCTTTTGTTTCACATAAGGGGAAGAATTTTTCAATCGAGGAAATGATGCTAAAACTTAAAGGCCTTCAATCGTTAGACTATGATATTGAAAACGGTGGGGAGCCTAGTATGGGTGATAAAGCTTGGGATGAAGTTTGTCAATTATTTGGTGTTGATAACAGTATCTTCCAGAATCATGAATTTATTCATGCTGTTCATTCTTGTGTTGAAGCAATTTTCAAACAAAAGGCTTACGAAGACTATGTCATTGCATCAGAACCAGACCCTGATTCAGGGTCACGTATTGTTTTAATCGATAAGGCTACAGGCCGACTCGCTCGCGGTCGCACTTTGAATGATAGTCTCCATTCTTTTGTGGAATTAAAAGAAGGCGTATTTACGGGTATGGGTTCTGCATCTAGTATGCAAATTACGTATCAAGTTCTCTTTAATCTGTTCCCCCATATTACAGGTGTGACAGGTACCCTTGGTAAATGTTTTAAGGAATTTACTGATATTTACAATGCATCTGTTATTCAAATACCAGATAGATTCCCTAGTCAATTACGCCAAAAAACTCATTTATTTAATACACGTTCCCATTTGCTGAGTCGAATGGTGGAAATGATTCATCTTTATCAGGCTTCTCGACATCCAATATTGATTGGTGCAGCTAGTGATGTGGAAGCGGAAATTGTATCAGATTATCTAAATCAACGTGGGGTTGAACATGTTTTGTTAGTGTCCACAGATGATAATGAAGATGTCGTTATTGCGTCGGCTGGTGAAGTTGGTTCAATTGTTGTGACAACCGATATCATGGGACGTGGTACGGATATTCATATTCAAGAAACTGACTATGAACGCGGCCTAGTTGTGTTTCAAGTTGGTAGTCGTCCAAATTCACGAGTTGAGAGACAATTTGCGGGTCGTGCAGCGAGACAAGGTGACCCCGGTCGTTATCATCGTATGTTGACGCTACCTGAAATGGAAGATATGGGATTTGTTCAGTCTGGTATCCATGAGGTTGTATCAACTATTAGACCTTATCACTAAAACAATTGAAGATTATGGTGGCGATGTCCTCATGAATGGGAAAGTGCCCCGTATTATGAACGAATTGTAGAATTGATTGATGAGGCTTTGTTTGCTTCGGAATCATCCATTTCGCAACAACGAGTTCAAGATTTTCAAGTGTCATCACTTGCTGATTTGATTCAAGTGTCACTTATTTCCAGAAATGGATGGGTATCGTGAACATGTGAAAGAAGCTCTTGTCACTCATGAAATGAATAAGGTTATTGATGCACTGCAAAATTATCACTACCTATGAAATCGAGAAAGAAAAAGAAACTGGTCATATTATCTCGCAAAAATGGGAAAAGTGTGATGAGGAAACATTGTTGAATACATTATTTGATTATTCTGAGCATGTTGTTCATAAAATGATTCCAAACATTCGTGAATATTCTGAAGTGGCTTTGCGAACTTCTAATTTAATACAAGTGGGTAAACTAGAAACAAAACCAGAACATTATTTTGGAACATTGATGAAAAAATATATGGAAAGTTTGGAAGATGAAATGATTGTCGCTTACCCCTGTTGATACCGAAGTCTTTGCAATCATGAGCCTTTTGTGATATAATAAAGATATAGCACAGAAGCTGAAATGAATCATTGAATTCTTAGTTTTTCGAAATGTGATGATTTCAGGATACCTTGTAATCTTAGGCTGTTTCTGATGCAATATAAGTATACCGAAGAAAGGAAACTGTTAATATGAAGCTCATATCAAGTTATGCGATGAAGTTAAATGGTGATTTAAAAGCATTGAAACACTCCATTGAACTCTATCGCTATGCTCTGCATTATATTATCCCAATTGTGAATACACATCTAGATGGGATGAAAGATTTTAAGTATGTAAATCAGCGTATGATGCACATTGAGAAACTCATTCATTCCACTAGCAAAAATATGGCACGGTACGACTTTGACAAACAGTTTCCGAAAATTTCCCAACTTATCTTCGCAGAAGTGCGATTGCAAAAGCTCTTGGTATCGTCTCTTCTTATCGCAGTAATCTCAAAAATTGGGAAAGGGAGAGAAAAGGTCAAGCTCCACAACTGAGTTTAACTCACTTCGCTTACCCGGCTTATTACAAAGGGGGTTTGTTTAGAAAGTTTGACCCTATTCGTCAAACTATTGAACTCAAAGTGTTTAAACACAACGATTGGGTTTATGAAGTTTATCAACTCAAAACTTCTGATTGCACTTATTATCAAACCTATTTAATGGATAAGAAACAAAATGTTCCCATTATTCAAAAAGAAAGGGCGTCGTTTTTATGCAATGTTTTCTTATGAAGAAGAAAACTACTTTGATACCTGAAGATTCTATCAGAAAAATATGTGCTATAGATTTAGGTTTGAATACAGATGCTACGTGTTCCATTATGGGTAAAGATGGTACGGTTTACGCACGAAAATTCATTTCGTTTGGCGCAGAGCACGACCGACTACATACACAACTAGGGCGCATCAAACGCAATCAAAAACACGGTTCTCGCTACAATAAAACCCTATGGCGAAAAGTAGCTGGAATCAGTCAAGATATTGCCGACAAAACCGTCAAGGCTATTCTTGATTTTGGAAACGAGCATGGTGTAGACGCTTTTGTCCTTGAGCATCTGGATTTTAAGGGTAAAAGTGCCATCAAACGAGCTCATTTCTGGCGATACAAACGCATTTATAAGGTCTTAGCTCACCGAGCTCATCAATACGGATTGCGTCTTGCACGAGTCAACGCTCGTAATACTAGCCGATTAGCCTTTGACGGTTCTGGCTGGTCAAAACGCGGATGGGAAATTACCAAAGAAACACCTTATGGGCTCATGCAGTTTACAACTGGCAAAATTTATAATGCGGATTTAAACGCATCTTATAACATCGGTGCACGATACTTTATCAAGCACCTATTAAAAACCGTTACGGTGACGCAACGGTTAGCACTTGAGGCAAAAGTTCCTCAGGTAGCTAAGAGGAGCACCTGCACCTTGTCTCACCTCATTAACTTAAGAAATGAACTAGCAGTTCTAACGGCTAGAACTCAGGCTTAAGCTGTACAGCGAGATAAGGAAGTCTATTATTGGGAAGAAGCTGAAACCGCAGAATCTGATAATAGAAACACTACCCAAATGCAGTTTGGATAGTGAGGCTTCATATAGCACAGAAAGGAAATTATATGGTACATTTGATTGCAAAAACCAGATATGGTGGTCTTAATGAGTATAAGAAAAACACCTATGGATTTGCGCGTGTGTTTCGTGCTATTTTGACTCTTTTGGAACAACTATCTAATGAGATGGAACTGTTCACCGGAAGGTGCTTTAGCGCTTGTCTCTCGTCATTTACAAGTTGGAGAGTTTAAACCAGTTGATGAGCCAGTTCATCTGGATATGAGACAAAAATGAGGATGAATTAAAGGGATGGGTAAAAGCCTATTGGGTTCTCAATTGTATTTATTGCAAGTTGCCGACTTACTTTTGCGACTTGATACGAGAGATGGTTTTAAGGCTCTTGAGTTGATTGAGCTTGCTCGTATTGATTTAAGACGAGACCCTGTTGAAATGACAATGGTTGATAAGTCGGTGATAGTAGAATCTTCTGATAGTAATATTAAAGAATCTATAAAAGCCAAAAGAAAATTCACAACCAATTGTAGAAACGGAACAATCTCAAAAACGATTCAAGACTAAGAAACGTGAGAATATTTCGGTTGTGGAACCATCTAAAAACCAGTCCAAAAGAATCTCACAAAATCAAAAAGAGATTGCTGAAGTTGAATCAGTTTCAAAAATTGGATGAAGTGATTAAAGGGGGTCAAAAGATGCTGTTGCTCATAGTAGAGAGACACTCGCTCAATCTGGTCAAGTCGTTACCACGAATCCGCTATTGACCAATTTTCTATAGAAAGGATATCAGTCACCATGTCACAAAATAAACGATTACTAGTGACCTTGTCTCAACGTGTTGTAGACCTTTTGGAAGAAGGTGTTGAGGTTACGAATCTGACTAAGAGTCAGTTATTACCCTTTGTGTCAATCGCGGTTTGAAATCGGTAATTGACGAATACGAAGTAAAATGAAAGGAGTCGCACGAATGAAATGTGCACTGGACATTGGAAATTCTAGCGTTAAAGGAATGCTTTTGACGGATGAAAATACAGTTATTAGCCCTTTGCGATTTCCATCTAGCTGCGTCAATGTTCCTGACGCTAAATATTTAACATTTGAAAATGATGAGGATATTTATATCCAGGTCATTGATAGTACTCTTGCTCACTTTGAGGACGTAGTTGCTATTGGACAAAAAGCTATTGATATGCCAGATTATCAAGAATATGATGTGACATCAACTTCTTATAAGGCGAATCACCCGATTACAACAAGTCTATTGTTTGGTTCGTTGGCTCCTTATATTGATGGGGATACTGATGTCAAATTGGCTGTTTCAGTACCTATTGTCGAAGCAAAATCGATTGGGCTCATTGATGATTATACGAAATTGCTAACTGGGGAACACAAAATAGCCATCTATAAAAATCACGAATGTAAAGAAGTGATTATTACGTTTTCTGCAGTTAAGGTTCTCAATGAGGGTCAAGCTGGATTTTTGGGGATTACTCGATACAGTTGATAAAGAATTCCGTTCTGATATCGAAGCTGTTTACGCGTCAATGGGCGAAGTTGACCCAGTTGGCGGGCTCAAGGATTTTCTCATTGTCGATATCGGCGAAGGTACAACAGATTTGGCTGTCTTTCGTAACCAGAAATTTAATGCTGAATATTCCTATTCAATCACTCGTGGATATGGTAATTTACTAGAAGACGCTATAGCTACTGCAGCTAGGGAACAACTAACGATTGAAAGTCGCAAAGATTTACAATCTGTTTTGGAAGTTACCACTGGAAGACAAACAAAACGTCGTGATAAATGGTTGGAATATGTTAATCCAACGAAAAAGAAATTTATTGAGACGGTCACTGATACAGTACTTAAAACATACGGTAAACGTGATTATTTCGATGCGATTATCTTTATTGGTGGTGGGTTTGGCTCTCACAGGTTATCGTGTTGATATGAATCAGGTTATTATGGCAGATGAAAACTTTTATTCGACACTTTGAATGAAAAATTGGACAAAAATCATAAATCAGTTGATTTGTTATTTTGGTATACCGAGTCCCTTATTCTCAAGGTATCAATGAACGAGGTCTGACACAAGTGTTAACTGGAATGTAAATTTATAAAAATCCATTGATTTTTTATCAATGGATTGATTCTTGTTTTTATTTGTGATATAATGAGAATGAAAAGGATTGAGGTTGGCTCGACCTCTGAAGATAAAACTCTTTCAATGCGTTCAGAGTGTTGACCGCTATTGTTAAGGTTTTCAGAGCAATAATAGATTGAAGAAAAGGATGCATAATGCATGAAAATTATCTCAAACCAGCAACAACTTTAGCAGCCATTCAACTTGCATCAGCAATGGCCCCTGTGGTTGCGTCAGCTGACATAATTTTCGGATGTTGTCGACAAGGCACATAAAGCCGATCTTGATGTAAAAGTTGAAAAATCAAAGCACGCGCAACATCTCAAGCAGAGGCTGACCGATTAAATGCTGAACAAGCGGAAAGCAATTAGCAAAGATGCGCAGGCTATTTCGACAAAAATTGATACATATGTCAATGAAAAACAAGATGTTGCGTCTTACAACAAGACAATCACTACTACAACTCAAAACACAAGTAGTGTGGATGCTGCTAAGATTCAAGAAGTGAAAGACCAAAATGCTAAAATCGAAAGGGAAAATGCAGCTGCTCGTGCTGATTATCTCAAACGTTTGGATGATATTCCTAAGGAAAACGAAAAGAAACAACGCGATTATGAAAGCGAAATTGCCCGCATTCGTGAAAGAAAATAACGAAAGATAACAGAGTTTATCTTGAAGAGCTGGCTCGTGTAGTAGCTGAAAATACTAAACGTATCAATGAGTATCAAGATAAATTGGCAAAAATTCGTGACGAAGTCAATAGAGCTACAACAGCTGCTTCAAATGGTACAGCCATTACGGGTGCTCAAAACTCAATCAAAGTGTCATTATTGAGGCGGTGGAAAAAAGTCAAAAGAGCTTTAGCGGATATGAACGACAATTGGCGAAGTTGACGCCAAGAATAAGGCTGCGGCTGATGAATATGCTAAGCAGAAAGCGGTTGTTGAGAGCGCTAATGACAAGGCACAACGAGATTACGAAGCTGCACTTGCTCGTTATGAAGCTGATAAGGCTGAACTTGATAAACGTCAGTATTTGCAACAAACGGCGTAGTCCAATCCGTGGTCAATATAATGAATCTGGACGTGCGTATTACTCACCTTAATTCAGTTCTTTAGACTCTTCATATAATGGTGAATCGCTATCTGAAGCGATTACTTATAAATTAGGTACTTCGCAAATTAGTAATGTTCAAGGTATGAGCACATATACACATGGTGACCGTGTAGGGTTCCAGAACGTGACAAATGGGGCCTCTTTTATGGTATCAAATGTATCACGCACTTCATCTGGTGAGGTTGTGAATATGAAAATTACCGTTGTCGACCGTGGGCGACCCTGTCATTCTAATGTGAATGGTAACTATCATATTGAATTAGCTAGTAATGAAGGCGCGTTCGGATGGTATATTGTTGATGGCGATAGATTAACCCTTCGTTATGAGTTGTATACTGAGAGTGGCACACACCTTTCCGTCCCAACTCTTAATATTATTTCTGATATTGACTATCGTCAAGGTGCCCAATTTAGTTTCGCTGATGGTGAGATTGTGGCAACGACGACACCAGATTCAGGTATTACTAATATCGGTAATGGTATATTTGCGGATAATGAGAATGTGGCGTTGGAAGATTGGGCATCTGCACCAAAAGGTACCATGATGGCAGGTGGTTATGGTGATATCACTTATACACACTATTTCCGTTCTAATTTGATTTCAGCAGATGATGCAACATTACGAGCGGAAGGTGATAGAGACTTCGCCAACGACCCGAATAGTAATTATTACTACGCGATTTTTGGTAAATCATCACTCCTTAAAACAGCGGTGCCACCTAAGAAAACCAATACCTGAAAAACTCCCACCACAACCTGAGTTGCAAGTGAACCCACCTCAACCTAAATTGAAGGAAAGTTCCAAAACACACCACCAGGTGGTGATGATATTCCTATTACGGGTGGCACACCTAAGAAACGACCAACATTGGAGTTACTACCTGAACCACCGAAACCAATCCAAGACAGTACAGACCCACAACCACCAGAATTGGTAGACGAACCAAAACCACCGACACCAAAATCGTTGAATCCTATTCCAAAAGAGACAACGAAGACGGTCGAGTTGAAGAAGGACGAATAAGCCAGAACTTAGATTGCAAAGTGTAGAATATGTTTATACAATCAAGACAATCTGGGAAACGGTTGATGGTCATGTATTGCGACCATGGAAAGATGGCGAACAACCAAAGGATAACTTTAATGGTTATGAATATGTTTGCACGGTGAAAGATAAGGATGGAAATATTCATCATATCTATAAAACCAATTCCTAAGAAGAATATCACTACCATTTGGGTGACAGAAGATGGTAAAATCCTTCGCCCACGTGAAAATGGTGAACAACCAAAAGATAACTTTGATGGTTATGAATATGTCCGTACAGAAAAGGATAAAGATGGTAATACAACACATATTTATCGTCCAATTCCTAAGAAGACTGTTACGACTATTTGGGTCACTGAAGATGGTAGCGTATTGAGACCTCGTGAAAATGGTGAAAAACCTAAGGATAACTTTAATGGTTATGAATATGTTCGTACCGAAAAGGATAAAGATGGAAATACAACACATCATGTTATCGTCCGATTCCTAAGAAGAATGTCACAACTATTTGGGTGACCGAAGACGGCAAGGTTCTTCGACCACGTGAAAATGGTGAACAACCCAAGGATAATTTTGATGGTTATGAATATGTTCGTACAGAAAAGGATAAAGACGGTAATACAACCCATATTTACCGACCAATTCCTAAGAAAACCATTACCACAATTTGGGTTACAGAGAACGGTAGTGTGTTGAGACCTCGTGAAAACGGTGAGCAGCCTAAAGCTGATTTTGATGGTTATGAATACGTTCGTACTGATAAGGATAAAGATGGTAATGTGACCCACATTTATAAATCAATTCCTAAGAAAAATGTCACTACGATTTGGGTAACTGAAGATGGTCAAGTTCTTCGTCCACGTGAGAATGGTGAACAGCCTAAAGCTGATTTTGATGGTTATACTTATGTAAGAACCGAAAAGATAAAGATGAAAATATTCGTCATATCTATAAAACCAATTCTAAGAAATCTGTGACGACGATTTGGGTTACGGAAGATGGTCAAGTTCTTCGCCCTCGTGAAAATGGTGAGCAACCGAAGGCTGATTTCGATGGTTATGAATATGTCAGAACCGAAAAGGATAACGATGGCAACATCAAACATATTTATAAACCAATTCCTAAGCCTACACCAGTTCCGAAACAACCAAAAAAGTCACCACAAGCGAAAAGAAATTACCTAGACTGGTGATGTATCATCCTCTTGGATGGATTGGTTCAGTGCATCTGGTCTCAGTCAACGGTTTTAACTTGGACGAAAGTCGTGGTCGTCACGTACTACAAAAACGTCGTCGAGTAGATCCGGCAATTGCTGGATCTATATTTCTTTAGTACTTTGTAATGAAAATGATTATGATATAATAAAAGCAGAAAGAAGGAATCGAATAGAAAAATTATTATATTTTGACAACAGCTGCATTAGCACCTCTATATACAACTACTTATGAATGATAACTTCGCATCCCAAACAAAGGCCTACTTTTTGGGATTTGTTAATGAGACTAGAGAAATTGGCGTTTCATCGCGTTGTTAGATCAATATGGAAATTTAGGCCAAATTGATAAACAAAATATTTATGTCCATATTAAAAAGGGTGAAAAAGCGGGTTTGTTATCACTAATCACCGGGCGCAATATAGGCATGAGGTGCAAGAAAAGATCGGCAAAGCTTGCTTTTGTTATCGACACCTCAATTACTTCGTAATCTGAATACCGAATCTATTAATGATGGGCACTAATATGGAAAATGGCACATATTATCGCCATGGTGAAGTTCTTCCGGCAGGGGTGGGCGAATTTAGAAGCGCCCTGGTATTTCGACCCGTCTCATGACGATGAAAAACGGCGGGTGGGAATTTATCAACGGTAAATGGTATTACTTAAGTGAAAGTGGTGCGATGTTGACAGGTTGGCAACATTTGGATGGGCACTGGTACTATCTTAACACATCCGGAGCCATGGAAACAGGCTGGGTGAAAATAAGGGCGAGTGGCATATCTGACAAATCAGGTGTTATGAAATATAATAGCATGGTTCAACGTCGGTGATAAATGGTATTTTGCTAAATATTCGGGTGCATTAGCCGTCAATACGACAATTGATGGTTACCAAGTTAATGAAAATGGTGAATGGATTTGATAACTGAGCAGGTGCGCTCGTTTCTTTTAATTTGTTTAAAAAATACGGTAATGTGTGAAAATATGATATAATATAATGAAGGATAATAGATGAAAGGGATTTATATGAATACATTCAAGACCTTAAAAATACCTGCAGCTTTATTACTCACTGCTGGTCTTGTCAGCGCGACTTTGTCGGTGGCTAAAGCTGATGAACAACCGGATATAACAACTGTTAAAACAACTATCAAAAAGAAGGATAAAATTATTGCGAAAGGTGATTATCTACCAGACGCATTGGGTAGAGTTGGATATGCTATTTTCATAGCTGACCAACAACGGTTGGAAAATATTCATATGTATGAGCGTCCGCGCACCCAATGGATTTATGGAATCTGATACTTTGAGCGATGCGAACGTGATTCTGTATGAGTCATGTCGAAATGAATATTGATAATCAACTAAACATTTCACATGAAACATTTGATTTAGGCATCAAAGATGATGATAATGAGGATATAGTTGACAATGTCGATACTAATGAACCTCAAATTAATCACGAACCGTCAATAGATTCATCATCGTATGATAAATCTGAGGTGCCGAAGTTTCATGGTTCACCTGAATCGCCAGATACACCAGCGTTGCCCGACACCAGTGAATTACCGGATACGCCTAATGTACCTGAATTACCCGACACTCCTGAATTACCGGATGCGCCGAATGTACCTGAATTACCAGATGCACCAGAGTTACCTAATAATCCTGAATTACCAGAGTTACCTAATACTCCTGAATTACCAGATTTTCTCCAGATGTACCTGAGTGCACCCGAATTACCAGATTTTCCAGATGCAACTGCAAATTCACCTGAGTTACCATATGCACCTGAATTGCCAGATTTTTCCAGATGTACCTAGTGCACCCTGAATTACCAGATTTTCCAGACGCACCAAATTCACCTGAGTTACCATATGCACCTGAATTGCCAGATTTTCCGGATGTGCCCAATTCACCTGAATTGCCAGATGTGCCGGATGTACCTTATGTTCCAGAACCACCTTTGTCGTCTGGATACACACATCACTCGAATAAATCAGATGATTCATTCAACATTCATCATCTGGCATACCTTGTATATTAATAGTGATAATGTAATGGATAAAGAATATCGTGAGGAAGTTGCCACAATTAAACAGGGGCAAACTACTAAATATGATTCAAATCTCAAACAAGGTGAGACGAGATTTGTTGGTGGTCATCCCGGTCAAATTATTAAGACTTATGAAGATACCTATTACAATGGTACATTTTCTTATTCGACATTACTCGAAGAAAAGACTACGATTGAACCAATTTCTGATATTCTTTATGTTGGTAGTGAAGTGAAGGATAGTCGTTTATCTGTTGTTGATTTGAAAATTGGCGATACTCTAGACCACTGCAAAATTACTGGGCTTGAAGGTGATATTAAAAAGAGTGTATATGAATGCTTATTGTGATTTGTTGTCTGAATCAGAAGATACTCGATTCAAAAAGGCAACAGCTTCAATTGATGCATCTTATTCAACACTCGACCCCCGCGAAGAAGAGCCGTTCAATCACGGATACCGATGGTTGGGTGCTAGTGATGATGTGGTTACTCTATTCAATAGCGGTCGTTTGGTAGATAAACATAAAAATTAATGAATATTTACTAAACTATATCAATGCTGACCTCGAAGAACGCGGTTTGAATAAATTAGTTATCGACCCGGAATTACAAGCCTTGGTAGATACTCGGGCACAGGAGATGGCGTCTTATGGGCACATTCATTATAATGGAAAACCACATACACGACCAGATGGGGAGCCCGTGGTCTACGGTGCTGGAACAATTACCAACAACTTATAAATCGTATGGATTTGTGGAGAATATGTTAGCTTATTCTGTCCTCATCTAATCCCCACCAATTAGTGAGTGAACATTGGATTGCAAAACGTTTATTTGAACAATGGAAATCATCAGGCCCCCATTATGCAGCTATGATGGACCCAAAAGCCACACGAACTGCAGTTTCCGTCAAATTAACAACCCGTACAGGTGCAAGAAGCGAAAATGGGACCAATTGGATGGTCGGCTCACAATTATTTAGTAAATAAAAACCTCGGTCATTCCGAGGTTTTTTGATTATAGCTCACGAAGATATTCTTGAATGCGTGCATAAAGCGGTTTACTTCTTAGTACAAGCTCCGCCATTTTACGATTGCTAACGGTAAATTCGGTGATGTAACTGTTTTCTAATTGCTCATAAGTTCCAACAGTCATACCGGAGATTGAAATGTTATATCGTTCACCTTGTCCTGGGATTGGTGACACGGATAATCCTGATGTTGGTAAACCATCGAGAGCTTCTTGGATAACTCGCTCCAATGCTTCGCGATGGAAACTATTCCCATTATCAAATACTAAGTCGCCATTGTCGTAATCCTTGTATTCATACTCTGGATTTTCAGCCTCTTTGGCAGTCTTGGTCATATTTTTCGTAAATTCTTCAGGTGTTAATCCTCGTGATTCTACTTTGAGTTTCTCTTCCTTCTGATATTTACGACGCATAGCATTGATGAATCGAGATGCAGCAACTAAGTCATAACCAATTGGATTATTATCTGGTTTATCACGATATACTTGAGTCAAGTCTCCCAATTCTTTATCCATAGCACAACGGACTAACTGCTCACGGAGATTTGATATGCGGTTGATTTTCTCTGATTGAGAAATCTTTTTATCCTTGATGGCTAAGAGTGCCGCCATCATTTCTTCGGCAATGTCAGCATATGATTTTGTCTCTGCCAGGTCACGACGCTCCATACCGCTTTGTCGCTCATATTCTTCAAATACGGTATTCATCATAAGACTTGCCAACTCACCATTACGCTCATTAAGTGTAATATCATGGTCTTTGGCGATTTGGAGATAAACCTTTTTGACATCTTGAGCAATTTTAGCCTGGGATACAAGTGCTTTAACCATAGATTCACCATCAATAATATTTTCCAAAAATGTTGATTGAGTCGGCATCGTTGGTTGATGGCAGTGTACTATCGGCATATTGGCCTGTTTTTTTGGTTGTGGCACTTCACCATGGAGACCAGCGGCCATTGGCATAATAGTATCCAATTTATTCATAATGGCATTTCACCTGGGAGAAGGTAATGGCGTTACCTGGTGATGGGTTCGCAAGGAAAAAGTAACTCATTTGATGTGAGAGCAGTCGTCTCTTCAACGCTGGTATTATACGTCATCACAGGCTCTGCGACAGTTACGACATCTCCCAGTTTATGAGCCACTGAACGACCTTGGTTACGTGTAATATGTTTCACGCCTGATAATCGAACCAATTCGTCAATCAATTCCGCGTCATTTGATTTCAAGAAAATTGTATTGGCAGAGTTAGCACGAATAATTTTCTCAACGTCTTCACCATAGACTGAACGCAACTGCTGGAATGATTGTAATACGAATGTCAATTGCAAATCTTGACCAAGTGCGATAGATGTGATGGTGTCAAGGTTTGGGATACCTTTATCGCCTGAACGGATATTACCCAACTCTTCTAGCATCATACGTGTTCCAACAATCGGCTTACGATTGTTTTTGACAACGTATGAGTAGGCGTAGATTTCGTCAATAATTTGTTTAATAATGACCAAAATGTGACGTTGGTATTGTTGCAAGTGAGGTGGTGTAATAGCGAACAAGAATTTCGGACGCTCACTATAAAATACTTGAGATGAAGCAATGATTGGCATTTGAGTGTTACTCATTGTTTTGCGAGCGTAGTCAATTGCATTTGCTGTATAGGTAGATACTTGTGGTCGTTTTGTGAGTGGGTCTAGTTCAACTAGGATACCACCGTAGACAACCTTTTTCTTAGTGATTGGGTCAATAATGTATGATACCCCACCAGACGTTTTATAACCTTTAATAAATTCGAAATAGAATGTTTTGGCAATGGCGCCATCTGTTTGGATTTCCAATTTTAGATAGGCTTTATCATGGGGGAAAATACCTTTTAAGTAACACCATGCCCAGTTAGATGGACTAATTTTTTCTTCGTGTTCGAAGTCGGCACCTTCAAATGGTACTTTAAAATCTTTATCTTTATAGCATGTCCATTTTGCCAATTCCTTAGTGATACGATATTCTTGGACGAAGTTGGAATCAAATTGTACACCGAAACGCCTTGGAAAGGCCATACCACCGACGTCAAATGAGTCTGTCAGAGACCCGCTCATGAGGGCTCGTGTTGTATCATCGGCGTATACCGATAAACCAGTCATTAGTGATGCGTAGATACCAGCTAAGGTTTGTGGGGCACTTGCAATTTGTTTAATGGCGTTATTGGCTGTGATAGCTTGACTTCGTAAGTTATTAGTTGGAAGCATTGCCATGGCATCAAATGCGAGTGTAAACAAATCTTTTTCGGGTACGGGTGGGGCAGCGGGGTCAATATTGATAAAATCTACGTCCTTAGAGATTTTCGCGAGCTAATTCACCAACAAGTGAATATACGTTGAAAAGGGTGATTTTGGAGTAGTTATCATTTACAGACTGTTCAATCAATTCAGGTGCTACCTTATTTTTGTATCCGAGGTAACGAATATAACGTTCTTGGTCGATATAAATCGCAAATAGCATATAAACAGCTCGACGGAACATATTACCCGCGGCAGGGTTCCAAATCTCCCCATTATCAGGCCATAGTGTGTCTACAATACCATCGATGAGGCTTGACCCTTAACGTCATCATTTTGTCTGAATTTTTGCAGAGCATTGATGAGCGGGTTAAAGGTATTCGTCAAGTTGGGGTTCATAAGATTGAACTGAACAACTTCATAACCACGAACAGTTGCTGAATAGTAGAATTTACCAATCAATTCACCTTTGGGGTCGGTGGTGAAGATATTCCACTTTTCGTCCTCTCTTAACCAAACGTCAAATGCAGGCTCAATATAGGTTTGCCCTTTACCACCACGGGTGATGGCGATGAGAATGGTGTTGACTGGTCGTCTATCGTAGAAATAGACGCCGGCTGGGCGAGCTGTTTCGGTATCTAATGGATAGAAGGTATTATTGATAACATCTGCCAAAGTGTCATATTCCATACGACCATAGTCACCAACCCGTTTTTTAGACTTTTTATCAATCGGGTTAAAATCGTAATCCTTAGCATTATAAAAGATACGGAATTCTGGCGGCACACCACTCATGTCATAAAGTTTGTGGGCTAACTGTTCATCAAACATTGGTTTTGTTTCATAAACAATATCACCATTTTCATCTCGTTTGATAAATCCATCAACACTTTTGTCATATACTGGAACCTTAATTTTATTAATTCCTTTGTTAGACATCATAATATGACTCATGAGCGTTGATGCATGGCCTTTAAAACCTAGTCCGACATCGGGTGCGATATCTAGTTGTAGGGCCAAATGGTCAACTGTTCGGATGTAGGCATCATCTGGTCTATCCTCCATATCGTCGTCAATGTGAATTGCATTTTTTGTCAACCATTGTGCATGTGTTTTTATAAACAATTCCGACGAATATTGGCGTAGCGATCAGGCAATAAAAATATACCATCCAAATCCGGGGAACCAATGGAAATATCCAGTTTTCTCCTCCACAGGCTTAAACATATTGCATGGTCATCAATAGATATTGAACCATAATACCCAAAAATATAGCGCCTGCCGGTGGTCCGTAATAAGATACGAGTTTGTACCATTCGGGGTCGGGACCCGATTTTCGTTTTTTGACACGTCCTAGCTCTTTAGAATTGTCCTTTGCATTTTCATACGTTGATTGTGTAGGCGAGGTATTCTCTCTCTTCTTCACGCTTTCGTTTACGTGCACGAGAACCCATTAAATCAGTCGCTTTTGATGAAACGTTTCGTGCCATTCCCGAGAGCTGACGAAAATCAAATTTACTCATATAGACACTTAGTCCTTTCTAGTTAGTTGATGGTTTATCATCATCTATAGTATACCAAAAAACTGATGGTTTGTCCATGGGTAAAAAGTGCAGGTTTGTTCTGGTTATGAGTGAAAATATGATATAATGGAATTATAGAAATAGAAAAGGAAAAACTAAAGTTATGACTGATTATACACGTACACAATCGATGATTGATGAGGATGAAAAACGGTGGAACATTAAGTGGTATCCAATAATGGTATTCACTTTGATAAGGATGTTACTATATTGATTTGATGGATTACGATAATATTGTGAACAGCATGAGGGTTTTTAGAAACTGTTTTAACAGAGTGCAAATAAGAGCGGAATCACATCCATTGGAGGTGGTTTACTATCTCAAGCAAATTGGATTCCATGTTTAATATTTCAGAAACCCCAGAAGGGTTAATTAGAGTTTACCATGCTGAGGTTGTTGATGTGATTAACAGAAAAAGTGGAACTTTCGAAAAATGGAAAACCGGAAAAATTGGGACTTTTGAAAATAAAATTACAGATTCTGAACATTTGACTGAGGATTTCAATGCAATCTATGGTGAATTGAAGACGCTGTTAATGATTATTACGCCAACCATGAAGTGACTCTCAATATAGAAGATTTGCCAAATGTTGATAATAAAATGATCTTTATAACCTTTGTGACTAACAAAGGTTTTGTTTTATTTGTGATTGTACTCGAAATGTGATTATGATATAATAAAAATACCAATAGAATAAACGAAAGGATTGAGGTTGGTCTCGGCCTCTGGGATGGTGACATCTCTTGATGCGTTTAATGAGAAAACGTAAGAGAAACCGGATTACGATTTTTCAGAGCTTATATGACATATGCAAATTCGTAAATCAAGTATTGCATTTTATGTTACAATTTCCACACTTGGTTCATTAGTGTCTGTTGTCAATGCTGATAGTGTCACGGTGCCGAGAGTTCAGTTGCAAAATCTCACAAATGGACATCCCTGTCAATTTTGCATCAACGGTTCGATTAAATATGGATTATAAGGGAGATAATCCATTCATGTCTGGTTCTGGTACGTTCGTTGGGGAAAATAAAATTATCACTGAGTGCTAGTAATTTTCTTCATTTAGTTGATGGTCGACCGCAATTTATTGGGGATGATTCGAGTACATATACTATTACTCAACAGGCCTGACACAAACGTTCCATAACAAAAGATATTCATTTTATCGATAAGGATAATTTTGAAATGGACAAAAATGATATTGCAGTTGTTGCGATTCCTGGTTATAAACGTACGAGTCCAGGTTCTGGATTAGCTTCATACCCAGATTTGGCGGTGTCAAATGGCAATAAGGTATCGGCATTTGGTATGGGAACGAATGGGTTCAATGCTCTTGTTGAACAACCAATTCGTAAAATTGAAAAAACTGATGGTAGTTCATTGGTGTCATATGGTGAAGGGTTACAAAGTAGCAATCCTGGATTAAGAGGTGGGGGCATTTTTAACTCTAACGGCAAGCTAGTCGGTATTCATTTAGGTACCACACCTCATGAAGCTGTTGATGGTGTCATTTTCACCCAACCACAATTAGATAAAATCAAAGAAATTGTCAATTCAAATTCTCCTGAATCTACCATGACAACAACTAAACCAATTGTTACAGTATATGAAGCGGACCCCGAATTAGAAGGCGGACGAGAACGTATAGCTAGTCAAGGTGTAGCGGAAGTTGTTGACGGCACTGGTAGGGTTATCACCCCTGGGCAACCAAAAATTATCAAAAAGGGTACGAAAGGTTATACTACACGTGTTGAACAAGCATTCTCAATCTCTTATGAAAATGACCCGACACTACCTCTAGGTGAAACTCGTGTGAAAACACCGGGGTCGGTAGGATACGTTGAAACTGTCGTGACATATACGTTTGATAAAACATTGAACAAACTAACTCGTTCAGATGTTGTTAATCGGGTTGCGCTAATTAATGAAGTTCGACTTCGTGGTACGCATGTCGAAAGTATTCCTAAATCCGAACAATGTAAATGCTTCTCACATTTTAGCCGAACCGGTAGTACCTCAAATCCACCTGGGACACCTACCACCACGACGGAAACTCCAAAACCAGTTAGCGCATCTAGTGATACCATATCAGATGCTAATCGAATCCCTAATCCGAACAATGTAGGTGCATCGCATGTTTTAGCTGACCCTGTGGTTCCAAAATTACCTGAGAATCCAAGACCAGTAGAAACACCTACTGTCACTAAACCGGTAGAAACACCTACTGTCACTAAAACCAGTGGATAAACCGGTAGAAACACCTACTGTTACTAAACCAGTTGATAAATCAGTAGAAACACCTACTGTCACTAAACCAGTGGATAAACCAGTAGAAACACCTACTGTCACTAAACCAGTAGAAACACCTACTGTCACTAAAACCGGTAGAAACACCTACTGTCACTAAACCAGTGAGAAACACCTAGCACGTCACTAAAACCAGTAGAAACATCTCACTGTCGCTAAAAACCAGTAGAGAAACACCTACTGTCACTAAACCAGTAGAAACACCTACTGTCACTAAACCAGTAGAAACATCTACTGTCACTAAACCGAGTAGAAATACCTACTGTTACTAAACCAGTGGATCGATCAGTAGAAGCACCTACTGTCACTAAAACCAGTGGATAGAAGTCGAGTAGAAACACCACTGTCATCACTAAACCCGGTAGAAACATCTGCACAGGTCACTGAAAACCAGTGGAGAAATAGCGCTCACTGTTGCTAAAACCAGTGGATAAATCAGTAGAAGCACCTACTGTCGCTAAACCAGTGGATAACTCAGTAGAAACACCTACTGTTACTAAAGCCAGTGGATAAAGCAGTAGAAACACCTACTGTTACTAAACCAGTGGATAAACCAGAAACACCTACTGTTGCTAAAACCAGTGGATAAACCAGACACCTACTGTTACTAAACCAGTGGATAAATCGGTAGAAACACCTACTGTTACTAAACCAGTGGATAAACCAGTAGAAATACCTACTGTCACTAAACCAGTGAATAAACCAGTAGAAACACCTACTGTCACTAAACCAGTGAATAAACCAGTAGAAACACCTACTGTTACTAAACCAGTGGATAAACCAGTAGAAACACCTACTGCCACTAAACCAGTGAATAAACCAGTAGAAACACCTACTGTTACTAAACCAGTAGAAACACCTACTGTTACTAAACCAGTAGAAACACCTACTGTTACTAAACCATCAAATACCAAAACAGCGACACGAAATGATGGAACTATTAAATATTCAAATGCCGCAGAGCATCAATCAGTAAAAACTTTACCTAATACGGGTATGGCACCTGGATTTGGTTTGACTGGTTTCATCATGAGTGTGTTTGGTTCGATTGGACTTAAAAAACGTAAAAATAGATAATTTTCGGATTGGTCATGACCAATCCTTTTTTTAATCATTACCGATTATTCCAAAATGGTGATGTTTGTGGTATAATAGAGACTATAAAAGATAATGAAATAGAAAGGAAATCGAACGCATGATTAATGATTCTATTAAGGACATGATGCGCCGAGATACTCATTTTCGTGAAAAAATGAGAAATCTAGGATACAATGACCAACCAATTATCGCGGTTGTCGATTGGGGTGATGAAGTATTGTATACTAGTCAAACTAGTTATCCGTTTGCTCAATTAGATGTTGATTATTTGACATTATTACGCCAAACTCGCATCAAAGAAAAACAAACGTACATTGTTGACTGAGAATGCTGTCGCAGCGTCTAATGAGTTGGTCGAACATACACCAAATATTACAGCCAAACCACTTCAAGGGGTGACATCTCGTGAAATTTTTCATAACATTTTTATGTATGAAATGCTCCTCATGAATATGATTGAAGACAAATTGGAATTGACAGAGGATGCCAAACTCGAGATTGTTGAAGAAAATGGTTTGACGCACGGTGTTGATTTCATGGCTCATAGTCTCATTCCAAAATATCAGCGTCCGAGAGGTTTCTGATGACACTTGAACAGTTGTCCATGCAATATTTTGGCACAAAAGATTATGAAACAGCACTTGTAGCACTTGCACCATCGTCCATCCCTGTCCGTCAGTTTTTGGCAGCGGTGGCGAATACAATCTAAATTTTAGAAAGGGAACTAATGGCTAAGAAAAATCCATACCTCAGTAAATTAAAAATGATTTTGCCGGAACCGGCAATGGTTGACCGTGCAGGTCAATTGTCAGAGTTAGAAGCTCAAGAGCTTCTTTCGTATATTAATCGACCAGGGATGTCGCTTTATGTCGACCGTACTGTTGTACCACATGCGTTAACCATTTCAACATCGTTTGGGGCAATCCATTTAGACCATACACTTCAAAATGTTGATAAAGTATATGTTGGTCGTAATTCATTTGAACCTGTCTCAAATGATATTTCAGTTATGTCAACTCTTCTTGATGGTAATCCTATTGATGCATTCAAACCTCGCAATTTCAAAGTTCGTGCTCGTAATAAACGAGGTCGTCGAGTAGCGAGAGGTATCGAACATGATAGACCATTCGAAGAAATGCAGGCTCAAACAGCTAAAGATTTATCGGGTGCTGCTTTGACTTATAATTCACTATTTCTCGAATTGGCAGATGTATTTGCGGATACAAAAGTGGACATTTCTGATATCGCTCGCGAATTGACAGCTAATGGAGTCGATGAAAAAAATATCGGATACTTTTTAGCATATGAATCAGCATATAAACGAGAAATTATTTCAAATTTATATGGATTAAACTATGGTGAGGGGGTTGTTGATTACAACTTTAAACCAGTAGTTGCAGACCCAAATACATTTTATCGGAAAACTAATGAATCGTCTCGAGGTCGATGCAGCAGAATATGATGAGGAAAAGTGGCGTTTTAAAAATTGATGACCGACTTATTACTAATCTACCAAAGGTTGACGAACGAGGTGTTTTCTCAAACGGTAATGTTCGTTATATTCCATATCATATTGGTTATTTTGTAGATGCAGGTCCGGAAATGTCACGTGTAGACCGATTGCGTCACATCGACCCAGTTGAGAGAGCTATTTCAGCTGTTGAACTCCAATACAAAATTGACACGTGGTGATATCAAATTCAAAACAATCTTGGACGTTACTCGTAATCTTCCGGATTTCGATAATCACCCCTATGGTGATGAAATTCTTGAGACATTAAAACGCAAAGTGGTTCTTGATAAATCTTATACTCGAACAAATTCACTCGTAGCTGAGTATCAAAATAGAGCTGATGAATTGGGTGCGGTAGCACTTACTATGCTTGATGAAGATGCTAAAGGCCTCATCGACCCTCTTGGTACATCAAATGGTGCTAATATGGGTATTATCTTCTATTTAACAGAAGATGCGGAATTTAATCCTGATGGTACATTTCGTTGCCGGTCGCTCAGAGCACTCACCAGTTGGTAATGTCATGAAACAATTCGAGATTGACAAAGATAACTTTAACCGTCATCAAATGAGTTTCAACGCTATGTTAACTTCATCAGGTGTTCAAAAACTAAAAGTCGCTTTATGCGGAGTTTGCTCTGGAATTCAGAAGACGCTGTTGTATTAACTGAAAAGGGTGCACAATCTCTCGCTGTAAAAGCTAGTGCGCATGACCTCGAAGGGATGATTGTGATTGATGATGCATTTGTCGTGAGTGAAGAAGGTGAATTCCAACCTCAATTTGTAGTGCGTGGAGATGGTGTCTATCGAACTTCCCAAACAGGTGACAAAAGTTACGGATATGCATGGTAATAAGTCTGTGTCATCTCTCGTTATTGACCCTAACATGGATGAAGAAACTGCTAAGGATGAACGTTTGCAATATGCTGTTGAATTTGCAAAACTCAATCCGGATGTGGATATGGTAGTATCTCCCGTGTCACTTGCATCACGTCTCAATATGGGTGTGGCTCACGAAGGTTTGGTTGGTGAAAAAGCGATTTACATTTACCAGATGGAACAGTCGTAAAAAGATGGTGTTGTAGAAATCGCATATATGACACTTCCAAACAGCTGAACACAAGTCTAAAGACTATGGTGTAGAGGGTAATGGTCGTAAATATTCAACATTGTTCAGATATGCACTATCATCTAAAGTTGGTGATGACCTTTATCGTAAGGGTATTGTGCGCGAAGAAGTTCGTAATGAACATATTGATGAAGTCGCTACAGCTTTTGATAGGCTTGGTATCAGCTTCAAGAATGAGAAAGAACTCCTAAAAGATGATAATATTGAAGGATTTGTGCCATCTCGTGAAACTGTCTCTGCTAGTGATTTATTCTTTAAATCACCATCGGTTATTCTCAGAGAATTGACTAGTAAATTAGTCAATAATGCCATCAATATTGATTTGGGTGGTCGTGAATTAATTAGCCCAATGACTGGTCAACCAATTAAGGATGCGGAAGGTAAAAATGTGCTACCAATTCGTGTCGAGGATGGTAAAATCATTCCATATCGTTACACGAATGTCTTCAAACAGTTAGCTATTGGGAATGTTCCAGGACTTCAAGAAGCATATAATCATGCAGTTGCGATTGATTATAATCATTTGACAGATAAGAACAATATTATCAAAAACATTGATACGATGACAGTGTTCGATGGCTCTAAAACTGAAATGATGTCACCCGACCCACGGTTGAAATTGGGACAAGTAGCGACGTCTGTTGACGACAAACGAGTAATTATTCACCGTGACCCTTGTATTCAATCTGGTAACGTTATTTCAATGGAAAATGTTGGTGGTAATAAACCAAATATGACCCATATTAACCCTCTTATCGTCGGTCAGATGAATGGGGACTTCGACAGTGACACAGTTGGTGTTAATGCATTTAAGAACTTGACTTTGTCTGAAGATGAGAAAAACAAGTTCTTCGAAAAATCAAATGTCTATGAACAATTGAACCGTTATGGTGAAGTTTTCCTCGGAACAGGTGAATCACACTTTGTTGCGGCATCACTTGCCAACGGTCTCGATACATCAAATGTGACATTTGAAGATGGTAAAAAGTAATCGTGAACTTGCAGCAATTGTTGAGGACTTGAACGCACAAATTATTGACTCACCAAAATCTTATGGTGCTTATGCACTTTCATTTGAAAATGAACACACGCTCAAAGATAGTCTTGGTCGACTAGCTGACGACGGAATCAAAGGTAACCGTGCAGATATCGAACGTCACTTTGAACAAGGTTATAGTATCGATGAAGACCGTGCGTCATGAAAGCACTTATCGCTAAATCTGAATGGACAGGTCTTGCTGGTTCAACGACTAACAAATTGATTGCTGGTTTTGGTGATAAAGATTTCGACCAAGAATTGACACGCGTAGCACTAGATGTCACTTATGCTATGACGCAATCTGTACTCCAAATGAAGAAAATGCAGATAAATTACCAGAAATTGATAAGAAAATCACTCGTATGAAGACTGTCATGAATGGTAAATTCGGCATTGAAGAATCACGTCGAGAATTAGCTTGACATCACTGATGGTCTAGCGCCAGCTGATGCGATTAATAAGTTTGTGGATGTGGTTGCTGACCGACAAGCTAAATTGAAAGACCAAGGTCTTTTATACAAATGATTCATTCGGTACGGGAGTCCTTCACTCAACTGGTGCGTCAAATGCTGCGTTTGCCTTTATGAGTGAGACAACCTTCACTAAACATATCGCAAAACAAATCTTCAACGATAGTGATGATGGTCCTGAATATGAGGATACCTTGTCAGAAGAAGAACTTGCGCAAATTATGGCAGCATTCGAACAAACAGTTGGCGAATCACTAGAAGGTGGTGTGCATGGACTATAAAGAAATCGGTAAGGCTCTCCAAATTGAAGGGGAAATCTGTCATAACCGATTGGACGGGGGATATCTCAGCCGCGAGGCTGGGATTGCCCGATTCAATCAAGAAGCTGTTGCAAATGGATTGAAAGAATTGCGCGACCCAAAAGGTTATATGGCATTGGATGATAACGTCTATCAAGCTATCAAGGATACATATGAAGATATTTATAACCAAAAGGCCCAAGATGTCGAGGACGGATTTTCAATCCTCCAAAGCACCTATGCCTTAGATGCAGTACTCGATAAATTAGATTCGGTTGTTCGTAAAGATAGTAAACGATTTACACCTGATGATATGGTGTATGGTGATTTGCGATTTGTTCGTAACACCCCAGAAATCCAACAACGGATTGATGACATGGTCAATCGTCGCGTAGAAATGACTATGAAATACGCAATTTCGTTCGGTTGATGATGATAACTTCCGTCAGACATTTGACCAATATGTTGCGGCTGGTGAAGCATTAAAAGGTGCTATTAAGCCACAAGAGTCGGAACAAGCGTTGACGCTTTTAGAAAGGTAATGTGGTATGAGTAAAGAAAAAGAAGAATTTATACACGTAGTTTTAGCTCCGAGTATTGATTTTGAATCTGGATATGATGATGTCAAAGAAATTTTCGTATCACCTGATGACTTTGAATCCGTAGTCGGTGCATTTTTTAGAATGAATGGGGATATAAAAGCTTTTATCACTATGGATAATGAATTAAAATTTCCCGATGAAGAAAAATACGCGATCTCGAGACGTTTGGTAATATGTATGACCTTTATAATGTTCGCTCAACTCTACCTCTTGGTGTCAATGACGAACAAGGATTGGTTGATTATTTAAAAACGACATATGTCGATGAAGATTCAGTACATAAAGTTCATCAGCGCAACGTGGCTTATGATTACTTCAAAGATGGCTCAGTATCTGTCACCGACTTTTATCATAAAAATCCAGATTATGCGAAATTAACACCATTATCTGATTCAGAACTGTCTTTCGAATTGAAAGAATTGGAACGTCTACAACGTTCAAGAGATGATTTGAAATATTTGGATGAACAAATTAACCGAGCTATCGAGCGAAATAATCAAAATACAGACTGTGATGTGTCAAGATTCGAAATTGATAAAACAGGCGTGGAAAAGGATGTGCGTAGCATTGTCATGCGCTATCAACTTGATAAGGTTAATGAAATGTTAGGTAGTGATTACCAAATTTCGGAATTGTGGGGGCTAGTCACGAAAAAGATTGAAAAATTAGAAGCAGAAGCCTATGAAGTTCCAAATATTCCAGGTAAGTTTCTCAACGAGATTTTGAACAAAGCAAAAATCAGACTTTGGATGTGAAATCACGGAAGATAATGTTGATGAGTTCATGAAAGAATTGGACTTACTATCAGACCCTGGTTTATGCAGATAAAAAACAGTAAAAACTGGGTGTTAAATAGATACATTTAACAACCCGATAGGAGAGGATTACGGTCAGTGGCAACTGACCTTTTCTTCAATAGAAAAATGGGACCGTCGTTTCACAACGATGGTTTTTGCTATATCTTTCATGGAAAATAGCTAAAAACCCACCAACCTTGTTCAGATTGGCGGGTCAATCAACAAAGAAAGGAAGCTAATGTTCCTTTTTCACCACTAATATAGTGGTTAAGACTCAAAAGACCTTATTCGAGTCATTGAGCCCCTGTTGATTTAGTGGACTTAGGGGATTCGAACCCCATCGTCTATCAGTGCGCAAGATAGCCCTTCCAAAGAGAAAAATGTCCCATAAAAAGAACGCCGCGGGGAGATAAGCTAAAAACCCACGACATTGAAAGGAGGCTACTTCTCCCTAGATGAGAATAAAGAGGGAGAGCCTTAGAGAGAAAGACATCGGATTTCGAACTAATAATCCGATGGTATCACCAATAGAAACTAGTATAATCCGGAAAATTCCAAAAACCGGACTCTATTGACGAAGGCGTCAGTTTAACGACGTAACGGTCGAGTTTGAAACAGGTTCGGAGGAATCGAACCCCGTTGACGGTTTTGGAGACCGCTGTAATGCTACTATACTACGAACCTAGTCATGGAAGTGTTATCGGATGATGGCCTATCCGCAACACTTCCGACCGCCCAAAAGGATGGTTATGACCCACCAATCTTATTCAAATTGGAGAGCCCTAAAAGGAGGTATATCAACTCTCGATTACGTTTTGCACGATATCGAGAGCCACCAATCAACTATCACCTAGTGAAGTAGGTGGTTTGTCCCTAATCTGGAGGTGGTCAAATAGAAGTGACTTCCTCCCACCTTCTTCGTCCAATGAACGAAACAATTGAGACTTCTTTTCAGAAATAGATTTCTAAATCCGCAGGTTGATGGACTACGGCATCGACATACGTTTACGCATGTCTGTTTGTCAACGAAAACGATGAACAATGAGTGTGCAAAAAGCACTTTTGGCCACTCTAATGGTGGCGATGACTTGGTAATACTATTCGAATTACCAAACCCAGGAGTTGTAATGAATTTCATATACAATCTTTATCGGGATTGCTGGACTCGAACCAACGACCCTCTGGTCCCAAACCAGATGCGCTACCAAACTGCGCTAAATCCCGATATGTAACAGTCGGACTCTAATTTTTACCGACATCCTCATTTAAACAACCGTTATTCTGTCACAAATGTGGAAACCAATATTCCCAAAAAGCCCACTCGTGTCTTGAGTTTGTGTACGCCCTATCCAGGCGCCGTATTTATCACACAAGTGGATTTCATATGGTCTCTCTGGCACAATCTTATAGTATCTTTCGATACATCAACCACATTTTGTCATTTAGGCTTGGATTTAGACTCAAATTTCCAAATCGTTCCCTGACTAGATTCCCTGAGAGGCTCTAACACCTACGTCCGCGCATACCAATATCTACTCGCCTTCATCAAGGCTCAAAGCAGCTTTTGACTGTCGAGATACTGTGCGTTAGGTCGACAAACCTGTTCCGCCACAATGTTGGGACACCACCCAAAAATGCAACGAACTCGGTGCTTAATAAGCGAACAACATCTTTGATATGGCCTATATCAAAGATTTGACGTTGTATGGGGACCGATACCCCACTACCACATGGACTGTTATGAGTTTTCAAATTGTCATACAGCAGACCTACCACTCTATTCCGTCTTATACACTTGTTGCCAAGCTTCAAGACAAAGGAATCATGATTCCTCACGTGATGGACCCATGAGACAGATGTCTGCAAATCCATTTGTTCCCAACTCTTGCACATGCAGCGGACTACAACGTGGGGCTAATTCCCGACGGGAGAGTGCACATTACAGTTAGCGTTTAAATGAGAAGATTCTCATCGGAGTTCTTTTCAAACCCTACAAACGACGCCTTTTTGAGCTTTCGCCGGATGCCACCTGTGAGTACAGTCATCAACAGGTTTCCCAATTTATAATTTTAATTTTGAAATTTCTAAAAACTATCAACAATTGATAATCTTGAGGGATTTCAAAAAGTCGACCGCGTGTACAGCCACCAACCCTCTGGAACCATGTTGAACAAACCGATATTAATCTATTCATGTCATACGGTTGGTGATACAATAACTATTGTCGCTCGAAGCTACTAAAGACATACAATGTCTCTACTATTGCTTTGTCCGAGTCAAGAATAAATACTCACACCTAGTATGCAATCAGAATAATCTCTGAATTGACGCACACCTAACGAGGTCTCCAAATGAACCCCGAAATTATAAATTTCAATTTTGAAATTTCTTAAAACTATCAAATAATTGATAATCTTGAGAAATCTCAAAGGTTGGCTGAGATTACACCAACAGCAGAAGGCCTTCGTATACGTATGAGTTATATACTTATCCACCAATGTTCCCATCGGTAGCCTTCAATGCCCGGTCGATTTGGTCGACCAATCCTAACGAACACTCGTACTACGCCACTTTTCATTTAATTTAGAAGCCGCTAAACCTCTAAACTGCGTTACATTCATGACGTCATTTACAACCTTGCGTGAGCTGTATGCGGGTCTGACCCACAAAAGGACACTTTCCTCATGTTCGGTGATGACTTTTGCTTATAATTAGATATCAACTGAAAATATGTCATTAATATATCAAAAGTATTGTCATCTTTTGTGGTACGGTAGACAGGCATCACCAGATGTTTCGACAACTTTTGATTGTCAAAATGCATCCCGCCTACGATTATGGTTCACTTGCGGTGAAACGCACTGAAAATTCTTGATAAGGGACATCTCCCTTTTGGAAATTCTCTGCCTGACGCCCTGTTGCAGCTCGGACCATTCAGACTTGCCTAGACTCACTTCCTCGTCTCACACGGGTTACTGTCGCAACCGCCCCTCAGCATTTACCATTGGGTTGTAGTGCTCTGACTTCAAAAGCTGGTGCAGATAAATCTACACCATTCATCATGCATTGCTTAGATTGACTTGAATCGGCGACACTTTCGTATCTAAAGTGCCTTTTCCTTGTCGCCAAGGGTTATCGGAGCTAAGCCTCATTGAAATATCAAAAACGTTATGAATGTAACAGTCTCGCTACGGCAGCAAAGTGACACGTTTTGATTTTTCAGTAAGTAATAGATTCGGGGTGGCGGTCGTCACCCCAGTTTTCATGAGCATTTGGCGTGGTACAAAATGCGAAAAGTCTATACTAAATTTTTGGATAAAACTCGGAGCAGTTTTATGACCTACTCAGGTCAATGTTTTAAATTATATCATAATTTGACTGATGCGTCAATCACCAAATAAAGAATTTGTTTTGGCGTTATCATTTTTATTACTGAGGGTAATGTGCACGTCACCTTGGTAATTTGCCGGGTTCCGGTTCGCCAGTGAGCCAAGCAGTTTTTCTATGAACGGTTGTCGCTTTTACGATATTCTATTTTGGTATAGTAGATGCTTTTACCCAAATCATCAATTTCTCTGCGATGCGAATTGTGCGTGATGATGAGTCGTCAACGAACCAATCAAAATAGTAGCGTCACTACCATTATAATAAATGTTTCGTAAATTTGAGAGGTTATCATCTATTAATGGTGAGTCTATGGAAAAATGCACGTTGTCCGTGATATATACATCGAAACTGGGGGCGTCCAATTCGTTTGTTGTAAATTTTGTCGTACATGGTTCAGTTGATTCGGACACGAACCTAAAAGTCATTATGTTATGGACGATTCATAGAACAAACCCGAATATAAAAATGCAATAGTACACAATCTGGGTGGAGACACCTTCACACTGATACAATTTTCTATTAACGCACATATCGATACGAGGATTAGTAGAAAAATAAGACACCAAATTCATGTCATCATCCATGAAAATCATATATATACCTACTAATTTTCAATTCCGTTATTTGGTCATAATGTTAATCATCAAATAAATTATTTGTGGTATTATTTGGTCTTCTGACAGGATTCGAATATCACCGAATAGTTGTTACAATAAATATCACATGTGATTGTCGTATCTGTTGTCAGTGTAGATGGAGAAAAGGTATGACTCAAATGATAACAATTAGAATTATGAGACAAATATATTATTTATTTTTCTTTCTATATAGATATGAGTAAGTGTATGCATTGGTAATGAAAAGTGCCGGCAAATAATACACTATAAATTCTAAAGGCTTCGATGAGAAATATACCATCAAAATCCAATGTGGTATGTATGAAGCAATGCAGACGCATAATGAGGCTGCCACTATAGGCACAACCATGACCCGCAAATACTAGTAGTGAAAGAATTCTTATGAGTTGCAATACTGACTATTACTACACACTTTTTGTGATATTTATTAAAATATTCAATACACATCAACTAGTTTCATGAACAGCAGCTATCATTGAGTATAACCTTTCATTCGTTATTATTTATCACCAAATATAGTATTTGCTGAATTTGTTTTTGGTTCAATTGTGATACGAATTTCACCATCAAAGTTTGATGTTTGTGAATGGCCATTGATGCCAAATAATTGATAATGGAATGTTGGCGTTGGTCGATATTCAATTTTGGTAATGGCTGAATTTTCATTCACATAACTATCAATTCGATTCACAATGACTTTTCGTTGTGATTCATCTTCGCCATTTTTGACAATAACGGTTGCTGATTCATCCGATTTGTTATGTAAATAATCTTTACCGTGTGTCCCTAATATATCACCAGCAGTAATCTTATGATTATCACCATAGTCTATCATAACTGATGCATTTGCGGAGTTTGTATAAATTTGCGTCCATGAGTGTGATGACTCTGGCACTATTTTCGTTAGTGTGGCGGTAACAATCATTACAATGAATGTGATGATGAATGCAATACCAGATATTAGGGTTGTAAGTGGTTTTGATGGGTCATGTGAACCAATGAATGATATTACGATGAGCAGTAATATAATGAGAATGAATGTAAAATGCATATCGGTTACTAACCAATTAATCATATGTCAAAACGTACCTCCTACGTTTTCATTATTGAATAGCGACATGAAATATATAATATCTATCATTTCTAATCTACCTTCTCAGAAGTCATCGTCGCATCTAAATGGGGACATAATGTCAATATGGAAAAGAGATATGACAAATATACCAAAATGAACTACACCATTAATATGTCCAATATACGTATCCCATGCTATTATATTTTTTACTGTATCATTTGATATGAAGTTTAGCAAAATATTCATCACCAATAGCCAAATAAAAAGGTGCCACACATGACACCTAAATATAATTCAGAATTGATGATGTATGGTTTTAAAAATCTGTCGCTTCAGAAGCTTCATCCAACCAATGAAGGATTCGTTTTCGAATTGGTTTGATACCAAATAATAGTAGTTGATAGATAATTATAAACATACAAAATCAACCTTTCGTTTAGAAGTCCCAGTCATCGTCTGTCATTTCCTCTACGTTAGTAGGGACAACATAAGAATCACCTTTTACGGAGAAGAAACTTGGTTCTTACTAGCTGTGTTGAGGGCATTTTCCAAATGATTGGGGTTAATTGGTTCATGTTCAGCATAAGCTGGGCGCCCTAAGTTTTTGGAGTGCGCGGTTACCATTATATTTGACGTAGTTGATGACTTCTGTCAGCCAGCCCAATTTGGTCATACAAATCATGAGTGTATTGAATCTCATTTTCTAGCAACCCATACAATTCTTTCTACTTGTATCAACAAGAGCTTATTCATCTGGTGTTAATTCTTTTATAAATTTCTTGAGCTGAATATCCCACACACGAACCATGAATGGTTTCTAGTCCAACATAATCTTACGAATGATTTCGCCAGACGTGTCATTTTACCTTAGCAGCTAGATACAGTGGATAGAAAAATCCAGAATAAAAATAGGTAAGATTCTAGGAATACGGACGCGACATGAGCCATGTAAATGTCAACCTTTTTGGGTTTTAGTGTTACGAGTTTATTATAATATCCCAAAATTTTGTCAGCCTTATAGGTAAGTCGAGGATTACTTGCGTACCCAGGTATCCAATAGGTAATCTGTGTCACGTGAGTCGAGAAGTGATGTAAAAATAGTCGAATATGATTTGGCATGCACTTGCTCAATAAAACTCATATAAGCGTATACAGCTTGGAGACGCATATCTTCAACATGCATTCCAAGCACATTCATACCGACATTTCCTTGTTGAGGTCAGTTTGCAGTAAGGCTAAAGGAGGACTTTTTATAGGTGTCTCTGCCCAGCCTCTGATAGAGCATTCCAATCGTTGATGTCTTTAGACACTTTTGAATTCTGTATCTAGCCAAATTGTTGAACATTTTGATTCCACTACATGAAAATCAAATCGTCTTGTTTATTCCAGTTAACGGCTTTCATTTCGTAGTTCCTTTCTAGATACTGCATGAAGTACATTCTTCAACTGATAGCAGTTTGTTTCGTGTATAATAGAGTGATTTTAGCCCCTCGTGATGGGCATAGGCGTAAAGGCGCGCTAATTCACGTGTTGATGTTGTCGAATTGACGTAAAGGATGGTTGAGATACCCTGGTCTACGTGACCCTGAATAACTGAGATTAGGTCAATCAGTTTCATTTGGTCAATCGTATAGGCTGATTGATAAACCGCTGCCGTCGTTTCATCTAGGAATGGCATTGGATAATAAGTTTCCATATCACCATAAGCCCGTCTCTCAATCAAATCAACAATTGGCATAACGCTTGATGTGGCATTTTTGCACATATGATAGATTGTGCAGGTGACGTTGCAAGGACATGCAGATAGCCTATGTTTTTAACTCGTTGAGCCAGCGTTGCCCAATTCTTTAGTTGGTAATCCATACTCGAACAATTGTGCAACGATTGGTGATTTTGCAGGTAAATCGTTTTTCGAGATATTTTAAGGAAATAAATTACCATTTCTGCATTATTCAGGATTTGTCAAAGTCCTTAAAGGTTGTTTTTGGTCTCACGAGCGATATGCATATTTGAAGCTAAATTGAATAATAGTTCATAGCCGCAAGAGATACATCTCATGAACTCTTTAGCCTCATCCGAATCATAAGGAATGAGATTTTGGCAAGGTACCTGTGCAAGTTCACACTCCAAGACCCGCGGAATGGAGTTCATCATTGGCCTTAATTACGCCTGGTGCATTATCTACGTGGCTCATGCTGATACATGATGTCAATGCCTTCACGCTGCGAACACCGCTTCACATGTTTTGTATGTTCCATGACATGCTGGCAATGTTTAGACCAATGGAGGTTGGCATGAAATATCGCGTCTGATATCCCACCTTCGCCGTAGTTTCCAAATTTCTGATACTCTTGGAGCTGCACAGCACTTTCAACGCATAAGCTGCCTGATGGATGTCACCAATATCTTTTTAAGGCGTGAACTTTATCTCGCATTATCCTTTTGTGAAAGCATGATATGGGTAACCCGACTGCAGTTGCACTTTTGGGCAATTTGGTTTAGAATATCACGAGCAGAACCTTCGCGTTTCTTGATATTAGGGTCAGAAACTAACACGTCATACATATCACTCATATTCATATCATCTAGATGGATACCATAGTGTTTGTACACATTATGAGGATAGAACATGTAAAATGGTTGGTTTTTCTTAGCGAGTTCCATGAATTTATCAGGTACAATTAGTCCGGTTGAGATGGTTGCTAAGCGTAAACCTTCATCGGCATTCACTTTCTTAGTATCCAAGAACTCAGGTAAATCAGCATGGAATACATTCAAATAAACAGCTCCGGCACCTGGTCTTTGACCTAACTGGTCTGCGTATTGAAAACTCATTTCTAGTGATTTAGCCACAGGAATGACGCCTTTTGCACAATTTTCAACCTCTTTAATAGATTCACCACGCGCACGCAAACGAGAAAGGTTTAATGCCACACCACCACCATATTTGGATAGCGTTCGTGCGACACCCTCATTATAATTGATGGAGTTAAGTGAATCGTCTACCGACAATAGATAACATGACACTAACTCACCACGACGTGAACGTCCAGCGTTTAACATAGTTGGTGTTGCGGGTTGATAAACTTGTGTCATTAGGGTATCAAGTAGTTCGAGAGCGAAATAGTTATCACCTTGCGCCAAATACAATGCGACAATGACCATATGCTGTTCATAATTTTCTAGATAGGTCTTCTTATCGTTAGTTTTTAGACATAACTTTGATAGGAACTTGGTAGCAGCCATATAAGATGCAAACTTAAAGTCATATGTATAGGCCCTTGGCTGAGATATCTTCTAAGAAATGTTCGTCATATAAGGCGAAACAGTCGAAATAAAAATCGTTTTCAACCAACCATGACAAACGGTCCAATTCCGTTGGGAATTCCTTTGTGTTTCTTGGACTTCTTCCAGATAAACTTTCAGAGCCTCTTGGTCTTTTTCAGGTCATAAATCCATCTTTTTGACGAGTGATGGCATTGTTCAATTCAATATGGTTCATTAATTATTCCTTTCCTACACAAATTCTGCAATTTTTGTTTGACATTTTTCGACGTCATCAGCTGTACCCGCTAGTTCGATTTTATAACTAGGAATTTCCAATTTGCCAGTCACCGTATCGGCATCCCGATGGCAAAGTTTGGTCCCCAAATTACGATTACCAGATGATACGACCAATTTTACGTTCTTGTGATGTTGTTTCAAAAACCGAATAACAGGTGATGGGACTTTGCCAAATCCAACGGTTGGAAATACAAGAACAATACTCTCATCACTAGAAAGTCCCACACTTGCATCCTTCATGGGTTGTGTCTCAAACCCTAGTCGGCAAATCGTTTGCAGTTTCCTGTCAAAACTAAAAAATATACAATTTTCATAATTTTTCCTTTCAATCGGATAAAAAACCTAGGTATGGCACCTAGGCTAGTTATTTGGATAGATGTATGATACGCTTCCGATACCGTTATGTGGATTGAACCATCCACGATAGTTACCCTATTCCGCGAGGGTCCGCTGCGTCAGCTGAACCACCATGGTTAGCTTCGAGAACTTTAATCACTACCATCTTCACGAACGTCAGTCCCACATATGCCACGTGACCATATCCTCCGTCATTCCATACGACAACAGAACCTGCAACTGGCGCAGAACCGGTTCTGAATCCAGCAGATGCTGCTGAAAGCAGTCCATTGAGCTGCATTACCCCAATAGTTACCAACCCAAGGCGCTAACACTTTAACACCCCATGTACATTGTCCCCATGGATATGAGTTACTAGATGGTGTATAGTTTGGTACATTGTGGCCAGCTACTGGTTTTACCAGTTTCAATAGCTTCTTTACGAGGCTTTTTCTGCTTCCGCTTTAGCCTCTGCAGCTTTGCGCTCTTCTTCTGCCTTGCGCTCTGCTTCGGCAATGCGGTCTTTTTCATTTTGTAGGTCTTTTTCGGCCTTCTCTAGTCGTTGTTCGCAAGCGTGCAATTGGCTTTGAATGGTCAGTGTCTGAGCTTTTTGCTAATGATTTTTCAGAACTGTTTGCTAAGCGAATTTTGATACTAGATTGATTACTTTTTGAGGGTTGCAACTTCTTCCTCTAGGGTTTGAAGTGTACTTTTTTCATCATCGGCATATACGGCTGGTGCATTTATTGCGATTTGTGCAGCTGCGCCCAAGATAACGGCTCCTGCTACGAATTTGTTAATTTTCAAATTTATTGTTCCTTTCTGTTGATATCTATAGTATATCATAATTGGACATCAAAATCTAGAGCTTTAAATATGACAATTCTGTAACAAAAATATGCCCCTTTGAAACATTAACACTTTGTCGCTCAGAAGTTACTAAAAATGGTGAAGTCGTTCTTACATTGCTTGTCTGAGTCGATGATGCTACCTCGCACCTTAGCGTACAATCTCAGGTCAATTGGTTACGATGTCAATCACTAAATATAATACTTATGTATATATATTCATCACACTTTTCCAATTAGACGTTCTATGCCGAGTGCGGGGCTCGAACCCGCGACCTACACGTTACGAATGCGTCACTCTACCAACTGAGCTAACTCGGCAATCGCTACCATTTGGTAGCAATTATCAGTCAATCCATGTGACTTGAATATGGAATGGGTCTTCTTCATCTTCGAATAGATATTCATAGTTTCGCGACCTTGAAATCGGTAAATTGTCATAAAGACATCATCTTCGGATTCTTCAATCGTAATTATACTACGAGTGAAATCCATACTTACTAATCGTTTCCGCAATGATGATAGCTGGCCACATCCGTTAATATCTTCTGCCGATAGCATAGCCTGTTCAATACCTTTTTCGAATGACGGCACTCTAATAGATTCGATGACACCATCATAGACAGTTGTCAAAATATACATATCATTAACCTTTCAATAATGTTATATTTTGAGGTCTGAAATCTGCCCATGGTTCAACACCGTATTTATCTCTACCGACAACAGGCATAGAGAGCGTTGGTAGGTCACCTTTTAGAAAGTTGATATAGTCATCCATATGACCACTTTCTTCGATATTGACTTCAAGATAAGGGATTCCTTTTTGTATCCATGATACGTTTTGTTTGTTAATGTACACAATTGTGTTTTTGAATATAATCGTAGTCGTTTGGATTGGTCTCAGATTAATGCATGAAAATATCCTTCATATTTTAGTTTGTAATAATCGTATACCCAAGAATACAGCATTTTTGTCATATTCATATCCATCTAAATAAGATGCAAGTTCATATTTTAAATCTTGAAACTGCAAATTGATACGAACAATTTCTGAACTATATCCACTCTGTTCACGAGTGTTTCTTGATAGTTTACGTTTATCTAAATGGAACATAAAACGGTTATATCGTTTCTTCGCCGCTTCCAATCTTTTGTGATATAGTACCTGTTGACATCGTAAATAGCGAATTGTTTGCTCCCGGTCTTCTGGGAATTCTACCACATCAACTAAAATTTCAACCAATTCTTCGTAAATCGAGGCAATAGGAATTGATGACATCGGGGTAACAACTAACATCGTGTAAATAATCACTACACGAACCGTGTGTTTGTCTATCCAATCTGTTCTTGATGGGTATCAGATTCTCCTTGACGTAATCGATAGCGTTCATCCCGGACCCCCTGTTCTTTAATATCTTTCACAAGTTCAGCCAATCCTCTAGGTGTAACACGTTCAATTTTAGAATAATGACCGTCAACAACTGTAGCTAAATAAAACGAGGGATTGATTGATGGTTACTACATAATCGAGCATAAAAAGTGCTGGTAAAAGTTAGATTTAACTCAGTTGTCGTGTAGTTAGTGAAATCCAGTTTTCATTACTAAACTGCTGCTGATAAGTTGGATAAACGAAATTCCAACCTTGTCAGCGCCGATTTCAGATCAGGATATCTTCCTTGTGAATGGGTTTCATGTAGCGAAGGGAGTAGCCGTCTGCAACACATACGTCACGTGTGAGTGCAATGATCGCGTTTGAACACCCACCAACTTATTACCACATATTGTGGCAGCGCTTTCCTCTGCACCGTCATCAGTAGCTCTCCTAGTGTACCATTTTGAGCAGGTGCGTCATCATCTTGTCTCGCATACTTTACCGAGCCCACCTTTAACAAGGAGAGATATCGTCTGGTGTTTGAGTTTCAGCATCGAGTTTGATACGAAGGTATTCATTTCGGCAATGTGTTCAGCAGGTGTGAATGTGACTGTTACAACAGTTCCACCTTTAGGTAGTGGCGCCTGGAGTTTACCATCTGATTGCTGTGTGTAGCCGAAAATTGAATAGCTGACCGTCAGCGGTATCGATGTTGTAGCAACTTTACCTGGCATTATTTACAGTAAACTGAACTTTTGCCCTCAGGTTTTGACCAAATACAGAAACGACCAATTTTGATTTTCAGCAAAGTGAGTGTTATGCGATGTTAAATTGCGTAGATGCCAAGTCAGACCATGTGGCTGTTTCAGAAGCTTTACATGATACTGAATACCAATTTACCAGCGCGTTCTGGTTTCTAGATTGACCTCATTTTGATGGCAAATAGTTCTTCCAGATCGTTGACCAACCTCAGAGGGTTGGCAAAACCACTAAGCGACGAGATAGTGACCTGCCCAGTTTAGTAGATGGGAAGATCGATGCAGGTTGTGTGATTGAAAATGGTGTTGCCATAGTCATGTGTACGTGCCAAACCAAGCATTTGGATGCGCTTCCTCTCTGCCGAGCTGTCCAGCGTCCTTTTCTTATTATATAAATTTGTGTTTTGAGATTTGAGCAGAAAATCGAATGGTGACTCTGTTTACAAGAGCTACGTCAAACTCTCAACCTTTTTGGTAACTACAGTACTATCACTAAACTAAGTATCGCTTCGTCAAGGAAAAGCATAGGCAAATTTAAAATTTACCCACGATTCTTGCAGCACTGTTTCTCCATGATTGCGCGAATTGTGCAATTAAATCAATGTATTCATTATAATCTAGTGTGCCTTCAATTGCTTTTAATTCCCTCATCTGATTTTTCGAATAATGAAAGAGCTATCGATAGGGACTTTCAGCGGTTGGTGAAGATTCGAAATCTCTCTTTCACCAAGCGCACACTAGGTGATGTTCGTTGGTTATTTGGCAATCCATAATCTGGAAAGTTTTGATACTCACCAGCTGTGATGGCATCAGGAAGCGTGATACAACGTTTAATTTCTTCAAACGTTTTAGGAGTTCTCACGTACATACAGGGTCGGCAGCTTCGAGCTCCACGGCTGAAGTCGTCGTAGTTGGCACTCGGTCCTCGCTTGGCGGTTGCGACGCGTGTTAAATAAAGGCCACTCTTTGTAAAGCCGGGTTCTAATAGTACCAGTGTGAACGTTCTCATTTGAATCGATAAAATACTACCACTGGTCGAACGCATAACCCACGCAGTCATTTTAATAAATGTAAAGCGAGATCGCAACTCTGTCGATATTCAAGAAGTGCTTTTTGGATGAGATGCGCCGATTGGTTTTATCCACCATGTCTTCATTTTGAGATATGTCATTGCGATCCAGCATCAACAATACGGCTGGAGTGTGTTTAATCGTTTATCCACAACCGCACTTGATGTGAGTGATGCACCATGTGCAGAAAAGGGACTAGCCGATTTTTCGATTGTCCAATTTCGGACGATTATTTGTAACTTAAAATAAACATGGTTCAGTCACTTTTAGCCGAAGAGCTTCCAATTCACGGCTATCAACAATTGACTTATTGGTTTCTTCATCGATATCAAACACGTAAATACCATCAGTATTGATGATGGTACACAAACTTTCTAAGGTTATACAAAATAATCCATGTCATTAATTGACCAATACGCATAGATACCGCCTTGTTATTGGCGCGCACTTGGTGCTCAAATCCGCTGTCTAGGAACACCCGATGCAGAGTTCAAAATCAATTTGAAACCTTCTGGTGATGTTATTGCAATCCATTCAGGACCGTATAATTCAAAGTTTTGAGTTTTCCCTTTAATTGCTAATCGGTTATAGATCATTATAGATATCTCAACACACCATCGTAAAGACACCTGTTAATAAGAAGCATTGGATAGTATCCTTGAAAGTCTTGAAAACTGTCACCGGTTGAGGTAGCGATATCGTTTGCCATGACTTTTATGTTCAACAGCAATAAAACGGTGTGAATCATCATCAGTCTATACCTGTCCACCATTTCAGATCGTTCAGAAGAGCGGAATCTCACGCATGAGATGAGGTGGTTAAAAATATTGGTAACGATTGCTTTTGATGATATTCAATAATTTCTCACTAACCTCTTTCTGAGGTATTTTGAATCAAACCATACTTGACTTCAATTCACGAATTTCTGGTCCCGGTCTTGTTTGAGTTGAGCCTCAAATATTTCTGCACCGTGAATACCTCCCAGATGAGAAACTAACGTGAGTCTCATGAGCCATTACTGTACTTGTCAATCAATGGTAAATAGGTGCCATAGGTTTCAAAGCCACTCCTCGGCGTTCACCTTTTTCTCGTGAGGTTCAATTCCGTACTGCAGAGATGCCACTGCAGTGTTCCAGTATTCTAAAATGAATCATAAAACTGATAGATGTTCATGAATTTATGCGAGATGGCTTCTTTTGCAACTTTTGGATTGTGTTTACTAACAACGCATATATCATGCTCCATAGACTCAATCTTTTGTATAACCCCAAAATATCAAATGGTTTCTACCCTTTTTCGTGAGCTACGTGGAGGTGCCGGATACATGAAAGAACATACTGGATAATCCTCGATTGGTTTATCAGGTGCACAATGTTTTCTACGAACTTGGCAGAACTAGAATTCAATGTCACACCATTTGCGATGTAAATCGGTCTCCGTACATGCTTAGTAATTCGGCGCGGATGTTCTTTGTCAATTCTAGCACGAGTCCCTTTATAGACAACTCTCCGAAATTCCTTGGATATCATTCAAGTTATAAACGATATCGGAATATGCATCATTAGAGTGTCCTGTTTATTGACTCACTCTCAATGATACTGCCACCCAAGATGCTGATGCTGCTTTTCAAATTCGAGAAAGACACGTCCTTGGTCAATCATGGACTCATTCAAATAAGCACCAATGACCTGATTACATATTGTTCATAAGGAAAACAACACTGACGTAAAATTATTGATAAATTCCATCTGAAATAGCTCACCTTGCAGGTGTTGTTTGTTCGACCATTTATGACAGTACTCAAAAAAGTTCATCATTTGAATATCATAATGGAACCATTATTGAATAGGTAGAAACTAGTTTGCATGACTTTTCCTCTTCCACCTTTAGGAAATTAGCGAGCAGGAATCTTTACCCATACTTGGTATTCTACGTTTGAAGTCGGTCAATAATCAGAAGAATCGTTAAATTGTATGCTTGAAGTTCTTAAATTTGGAATCCATATATTCGCTGAACTTATCAGCATCCTTTACATGTCACCAACACGATTTCTAGGAAATTGTTATCATCAATTAAACCCACACAAAATAAATTATCAAACGATCTAATATCCCAAAAATAATCTATAATTTTGTCTGATTAGTCATGAGCTCACCATAGTTTCTATCTAGTTTCATGCACAATTTCAAAACACCTATATTGTTTTGAGTCATATTGAGCACTTATCCGTTTCTACGATAGAGCCATAATAGCATTTGTCAGAAGATTTTCAAAGGTCATGGCTCTTCACTAAATACTACTCTATAACCGTCAAATGTCTTAATTTGCTTTGGAGACAGAATCTATTGTTTTGTTTGAAATCAATTTCATTCCAAATTGGAGAGTACGAACTTCAAACGATAACCAATTCCTTGAATCTGAATTTCGAATTTGTGACATTTCAAATTTTTATTTCAGTGCTGACCCATAATTCATAATGTTAACCCATCTTCAACAACTTGGGATTGGTGTTTTGTTTTTATTCATCTATAAATGTTTTCTATGCTATGCGCAGTTTGCTCACTATTTGGCAAGTCATCCAGTCAACACTCGTGATTTAGCAAACGCCAATTGTTCACTCAAAGACATTGTACGTAATCGTTCAGACCACTTTAACGTTTTTCTGATTCCAACACCAAATTGTCGTTTCAAGAATTGTTGTTTCATGAGGGCTAGGATATCAGCCACCTTACCACGGGTCAATTACATTACTTATCAAATGGTTGTGTTGTTAAGCACAAAGGATTCCATGTTCAGTGCATAACGTCCAAATCGTTAAACAATGAACAACGTCATTATGGGCTCGCGCATGATTTCTATCATGGTGTCAAAATCGCCTGTTTCTCTGCTGGTGTTCCATTTGACGAATTTCTTTCACCTTTCATCAAACGCATTTCCCATGTGCAGTATATTCACCGATATATGTAATCAGTTAGACCAATTAGCAACCTTCAGGGTCATCTTGATCTATTTGGCACTGATTCTACGCAACGACGAAAAAGCCCTGTAATATCGAAACCAATTTAATTCACTCTGATAACGTTGATAAGATCTGCGTAGATTGTCGGTGTCAAGACTCGAATAACTATTGACTGTATAAATCATCCGTACTTGAGCTGAAGATTATCCGAAGAATTTAATTTGATTAACTAAATTCATGAAGGTCCCTTCACAGCATTTCTTGTTGTATAGTTTGTAACAAGTGCGAAATCACGCAATCAATCGATATAATGTAAATCGTCAAATAGAGTATCCTAATCTGGTCAGCCTACCTGTACAGCAATATCCATTAATTCATAGCGAGATAGTGGTTCTAATGTATGCAGTGCTGATGACAGGAGCCAAAACATTTTTGGTGTCTTCTTTACTGCACGAATTAAATAATCATTTCTCATAGTTTGAGCAAAATTCTTTCTATTATTTTCTATGTTCATTATAACATATTTCTAAGATTTGTCCATGAGAAAAGGGTGAATAAAAGAACCTTTTGGGTTGTATACGTCCACAAATCCAATAATATCATCAACAATCTGTGGATAAGTTGTTTAAAATCTGTGGATAAGTCCTATTTGTTATAATTTGGACAAAATTGGATTTAGTAATTTGGATTTTGTGTTGAAAGGATTACAAAACGCGGTATTACAATGTTTTTAACTAAACTCTATTTTGAACTAAAAAGTACAGAAAATTTTTAAAGAGTTGTAGAAAAATTTTTATAATTTTCAATCGTTTGATATTCAAACAATTAGAAACCGCCGATACCGCCATTTGAGAACGCTTTCTAAGAAATCCAATTTTAAATCCAATTTTATCTAACTCAGAATATTAAGACAATAATGCCCAATTCTATATGCATAAGTTATGTATAAAATTACATTAACCAGGATGATGTCAGGATTGGTAATTCTTTCACCCGTGTCTTCATTATGATAACACAATCGGTGAAATGGTGCCCAGCGCATCCATATTTATCTGATAGATAATCATATATTTTATCATCGATATCGATAAACCCAAGGTTTTTGGAGTTCTAAAATAATACATGCCCCCGTGATAGCGCATGTTAATGTACGGATGCCCAACCCAAATTGAATTCACTCTGTGTTGGATTCGTCAGGTTCATAATCTTCAATGTGAACCTCAATGTCGCCATCTTCATTCTTTGAACTTGAGCAGGCATTGAATGGTAGGTCAAATACCTTTGTCACACCGGGCTCTCTCTCGCACACAAGAGTGATAAAATCTAGTGAAAATAACCCCTAAATTTATATGAGCTTTATCAATATCGTCAATTTCCCTTTATCGAATTTAAGGGGTCGTGAAATTTCAAATGTCATGATTAACCCCTCGTCGTTAATATGGGATATGATGATGATACTATTTCTGCAATGTGGACATTTGTCACTGTCGTAATAAATAAGCCTCTCTCAGATTCTTTTGGTTCTGCATCGATGAGTGGTTTATTTGTGTGCTCACAACACTCACGCATCTTGTCGTCAAAATAGATATGGCAATTTGTCATTGTCTCCCTCCGTGCAATTTATAGAATTAACCCCTAAATAAACTTAGGGGTCAATCCTGTTTCTTTGATTAATGTTGAAGGCTCTAATTCATTACCTGGTTTGGTTGTTCTGTGACGCGTCGTATAATAGAGCAACATATCCTTGGCACGTGTTGTCGCAACATACATCAGACGACGTTCATCCTGTAATTCATCTGGATTCTCAGTCATTGGGAACACGCCTTTTTCCACACCAACTACGAATACAATCTTCCACTCAAGACCTTTGGCTCCGTGAATAGTTGAAATGGTCACACCTTCGGGATGTTCTTCTTTAACGGCTGATGCCATTTCAAAAGTGAAGTTGCTTGCGATGTCAAAAAGCGTCCACTCCTTATCACCTTGTTCTTCTGTGAATTGTTCGTCGTAATCATTGACAACTTGATGAAGCATATCAATATGACGAAGTGTGGTCTCGTTGTTTTTGAGACTGTTTACCCATGCCAGATAGCCGGTTTTATCAAGAAGATATTCCACGGCCCTTGTAAGGACAAATCCTTATTGTGGTCTAGTAATTCACGATAAATCTTACCATACTCGCTAACCTTATGTTTGAGCGCAGGTGATAATTCATTGATATTATCGGATAAAATAAATTCAACAATTGATTGTTCATGAGCTTTACAGTGCTTTCTAATTTCTCCAATGCTATGGGGCCAATCCCTGCTTTTGTCTATCGAGGGCTTGCCATGAAGGCATAGATGTCCTTAGGGTTCGTGAAAATCTTCAGAAAATTCATCATATCAATCATGACCTCAGACCTCATGAAACCCAAAACTTAGTTGTGTCGTTGAGCGGTATAATGGCAATCGTAATTTCTGATTTAGGATTGGGAGCGCCAGTGTGAGCGAACCAAAATAGCCATATCTTCATATTGCACTTCATTTTGGTGAAGTGTGTGATTACGTTGACGATATGTTCCGCCTCTGATACATCATCCATTGTTTCAAACCATGTCAAACCTGTTAATGAAGCTGATTTACGGTTGACAACCATTGGTTTGCGACTTGCTTTACCTTCGGTATTAAGCGTGATAATACGATTTCCAACATCTAAAATTTCTTGTAGACTGCGGTACTCTGGGACAAGTTATAAACTCGATATTGTGTGGTATAGGCGTCCATAATAGATGGTCTACCCCCACGAAATGAATAAATTGATTGGTCAACGTCACCGATTAGTGTCAATTTGTCACCGGCAACTTGACGCACCCACGCGTCTTGGATATAGTTCGAATCCTGAAACTCATCGACAATTGTATGAATAATTGATTGTGAGAATGATTCTAGCAAACCCTTTGTACCCATAAGATAACTAATGAATAAAAATTAAGTCATAAGTAATAACATTGTTTCTTGAATGGAGTATGGATTCTTTGAACAAAGTATATAGAGCATCTACCACTGCGCGTTGTTGAGAATAATCGAGACTACCAAATCGATAATCACCAGTTGATAATCTACTAAATAAACTCTTGTCGAACTGCCCTGTGACTAATTGTTCGGGTTTTGCGTTATTAATCATGAGACTCAAGTTTGTGCAATGCGGTTGTATTCCTTCTTGCCTAATTTTTTGTCGTCATTATAGTCATCGGATGATAAGGTCCAATAACGGAATAAATCATCAAATTCAGTTTTGTTTTCAACTAAACGTCGATACATGGTGATTGTAGATGATTCATCAACAATAGAAAAATTCGGATTGAGCCCAACTTCGACAGCCTTATCACGAATAAATTTACTCATAATGGAGTGATAGGTACCTGTGATGACTCGTCTCATGGCGTCTTCTGGTAATGCCTCTTTGAGTTTGTTTCGTAAATCTTCTGCGGCGTTACGTGTGAACGAAATGAGCATAATTTTACCTGACGGATAAGATTCAAGAATTCGCTTTGCCCTCCCCACCAGTGTTGTGGATTTTCCCGAACCAGCAGCTGACGCACCAATTACGATTTCGTCAATTGGTGCATTAATCAGAGCTAATTGTTCTTCATTGTACTGCATGTATGAGCCCCCTTTCTATCGTCATAATCATATGTCTAATATATCGTTGTGAAAAAAGCATCTTCAACAGGGTCATACCATGCATCTGGTATTTCGTTTGAAAGTCGTTCAGCATCACTAATTTTAATACGGACGTTGTCAAAATGATATGTTTGACGTTTGATATTATCGATATCTTCATCTGTCATCCCAGCATATTCCTCCAACTCATGCTCATCACCATAATAGTTTGTGAGTTCTGATAAGCTGAAGGTTGTTTGTTCCATATCGGGTTGCCCATGTTCATCGAATTTCCAGAAAATTTCTACAGCATATTCTGTACATCCGATTAAGTTCTGAATTTCTTTTTGTGAGAACGCAATGACACCTTCACTAGCTGATACATTTGACGTGTCGTAATGTGCTCCTGTCAGTTCCTCAATATAATCGATTGATTCTTCTAAGTTAGAAGTCATTCCTGAAACAGATTCTAAAAATGCCAAATTGAATCGGTCAGTTGGCCCTACTTTTAATTTGTTTGGTTTATCAAATTCGTACGATATTTGGTCAGACAGATATGCTATTTCATCTAACGTATATCCACCCTATCTATAATAGACGGCACTAGCGTATTTCCAACTAGCCCCGTCTGGGATATTATTAATGATTACGAGTTTTTGAGCCATGTCATTCACCTCATTCAAATGATTTTGTCAACTCGTCCATGGCGTCTTTAAATGCTTTGCGAACAGCATTTCGAACGATACCATGGATTGCTGTATTAATTTCATCAACTGTATCTTTATCGATGAGGTCTTCAGATGGTTCTGTGGTAGTTTTTGTTTTAGCACGCGTGCGTTTAACCTCTTGGTTTTGGCTTCTTCCTTAGGTTCGCTTGATTTCTTCCCTTTAGGTTTAGATTCAACTTCTTCCTTAGGTTTAGATTCAACTTCCCCTTTAACCTCTTCCTTAACTTCAGGTTCAACTTCTTCCGCTGCTTGTGTCGTTGTATCAGGTGTGGCGGCCTGAGCCATTAAATCGTCAAATGATGGAACACCACTCCTTTGCTTCAGGAATTACTCTTCCTTTGTCTTCGGAATTACTTCTTCCTTTTGACTTCAGGAATCACTTCTTCCTTGACTTGTGGTTTTCGTTTAGTATCTTGTGCTTGTGCCATCAAATCATCGAAATGATGGGATTCCGTGATTTGCAGTATGTTTCATTTACTTGCTCAGCAGCTGTTTCCTTCGTTTCGATACTGGTTTAGCTATTAAGTCCTCAAAAGTTGGTAAATCATTTGGTTTTGTCATTTTTCTCCGAATACGTCCGTGTAACGCGGTATTCCTCGGTAATGTTTGGTTCCTCGTGACTTCATTTGCGGTTGATGGATTATTTGTTACATCTTCGAGACCTCTTCAGTTGAAGAATATCATCAAAAACTCATAACAGCAGGTTCTGGTTTTAGGTTTTTCGTTTTACAGACGGTTCCCCTACATTGGTACTGCTACTCTGCAATTCCAGCTTGTGCCAACAAATCGTCAAAGATTGATTAAAATACGTTTGATTCTGTCTATAATATATTCATTTCCTTTTATTATTTATAAAGATGTTTAGTATCCCAAATATTTAGTAATCTACGAATTTCGATAACTTATCCGGTTCTATTACTGTGTAAAATACCATCGAGCATAGATAGCATCGTTTGTTCATTATTCATTCCTAAAAGCAACTTGGTCGATTGATGAGCCAATCCTGGTCTCTCTTGAGGACTCTTTAATATCCCTCAGTAAAATTCACGGTCGCCTGTTTTCGGATGAACCAAAAGGTTTGTGCTGTGATGTTTGTTAATGGTAGAAGAGTTACCATTTCAATGGCTCTTTGTCTCATCGGCATACTGAATGAGTGTGTGAACCATTGCTCTCAATTTGGCACCCAATCTTTTTAATCTCATCTCGCAATAGCCCTGAATTTATCTTTTGGGAATAGTACCATCATCAGGACGGTATAGGGTCTAAGGAATTGCGTGCGTTTGATAAATTGATGTCTCTATCCAATTCGTCACGTACAATTTTTGTGAAATGCGCGACTTAGTTGCGTCGACGGTTTGAAAACTATCAGTTTGCTGCTCTTTACGTCTCATTTTCGATATACGATGAAATGACAGTATCCGATTTCATTCAATTTTTGATTCAACATTTGCTTATATACGAATTGGAAATGATTGCTCAGCGCCTTGTTGTATGCTTTGATGCATTTTCGACAAGGTGACTAATTTTGAATTTCTTTGACATCATCTGGTGCCAAATCATCCCACGTTCAATTGTTGGTAATAATTTATTAACCCTGTTTGAATGGCTCCATGTACCAGAGGATACTCTATGGTTTCTCTGACATTGTTTTTACTATCCTTTCATCATTCTGTTGGTGATAAACCACTTGTTCACAATCACTTGGTCGCCCATAAAACTATACTGAACGATGGATTTATAATATTTCCTATCTTCTTTGAGGTGGTCTGGTACATAAGTGAGCTCTTGTTGTTTAGATAAATGCCTCTACATTCTGCACTGCCCCAAGCCCACCCGCTATATCTTCGGTAGTTGTTGATAATGCTCTTCTGAATCCCATGTATTTAATTCATCAGACGTTAGAGCATCAAAATTGTACCCGTCATCTCATCTAACACTAGATATAATATATTCACGAAGCCATTCTTCATCATAGTTACCTCCAAGAAAAAGTAACGTCGAATAATCCCAAGTTCTGTAAACCGTCACCCAAATCTGATGGGGACAATGTATCTAAATCAGTAGGAAATATAGGATATCGTTCATTTTCAGTTTGATGACGAAGGTATAATTCACAATATCCCAATGTTTTTGTGGTATAGATGGATAGATATGATTATCGTATTCAAAAGATTTGAGCCTCTATACATTGGGTACATTACATATCATTCCTAAAGGGTCTAAAAATTTTCTTCATCTCGAATTTCTTTTCTAATACACCTTTGGCAAATACATATATATCATTCGTAATAAAAATAACGAATTAAAGGTGTAGTTTGCAAATAGTCTTCATGGTATGATGAGAATAAATACATGATGAATATCAGAAATATCAATAAGGATTCTAATTTCTACGAGTCAGGCCCGCATCTATTAAAATATTGCTAATCATGACTAGAATTTTCCAAAAGTGAAACCTGTCGTCAAAATACGATATTGAATAGTAGCTACCATCTTTCCAGCACTAGTGTACTAATTTTTATGATATAATAGTTGTAGATAAATAGAATAAAGGAGTAAACCATGACTGATTATAACGCACAAATGGAGAGTCGATTGGCTCGTATGGATGTGCTTCCAAAGCGCGGATGCGTTTGATGGAACAGTTGAATCAGCTTCGTAAGGCTGCGGCTCACGCAAAATGAAGAGTTTCATAAATTACCGGTCGAAGAAAAACAAGAAACTGTCGAAACTATTCGTGAAACTTATGATGCTGTCGAACCAACAATGAATGAAACACAAGATGCCTATAACGATATTGATATTGATAGTATCATTGCATCTATGGACCTTGGAATTCAAATGTAAGAGGAGGTGAATATCATGTGGCAAACCGTTGAACACTTATTAAACCACACGCAAGCGGTGGAACGTGTCAAAGAACGGTTGGATGATTATCCATTATTGCTAGATTATGCCGATGAAATATGCAACCAATCTGATAAAGATATTATTGCGGAAGGAATTATGAATCAAAATGTATGGAGTTCCCGGTCAGTTTAAATTCGTGATCTAGTTGAGGTTCTTGATTCTACCGCATCAAGTATATCAAGATATGATGACGTCTGAGTTTACGGACGAGATCGCATTCAAAACTCTGTTTCCAACGCATTTATGGCAATAGAACCAGCAAATGGGGATGTATTAACGTTTAATGAAACGTTGCAAACATTACCTTATTTCGGTCTTGAAAAACCGGCACCAATTCTAGATAATTACGATATAGATATACTCAACCATTGTTACAAATCATAAAGGTGAAATGAATCCAACCCAAGAGAGTTATAGAATAAACTTTCAGATGAACAGCGTCAATTTCTAGCCGCAGCATCTGAAGGAACTGGTCACTTTTGATTGTCGATTCTCAACAAGAATTTGCAAAACCATCTGAACAATTCAGAAGTGATAATGAATTCATGAAACTGCCATATGATTTGGAAGAAAACGCACGTCTTATTCGTGAACTTTTTCAATATGGATTCTCAATCGGAAACTCTACAACTATAAAAAGAACCGTGAAAAATCACCTTTGGAACCCTTATATTAATAAGGTTGGTGATGCAATATCTATTGTCGCTCGGAAGTTACTAAAGACATAAATGTCTCTACATTGTTTGCCCGAGTCAAGAATAGATATCTCACACCTTAGTATACAATCAGAGTAATCTCTGAATTAACGCACACCTAACGAGGTCTCCAAATGAACCCCGAGTCATCTCAGACCGCAATTATGAAAAAGAACCGTGGAAACCGCGGTTCTTTTTCATGATTAATACGATTTCGGTTTGCGCACGGTCAAATACCGTCTTCGGTAGGTATTATCGCTTAGTGGTTCACGACGAACTGTATATTGTCGATGAACGATTGGTTCATATCGCGATTTGTAGCTATAAACACAAATTTTCACTCAATTCATAATGATTAAGGAATCAGTGCCTGTCGAGTGTGATTGGTGGTCCAAAAGCGAACTGAAAATAGAATAACTGCTCACGGTTTCCTGATTCAACAAATTGACTATGATAATAACGCAGCTTTTGTGATGTCATGTAGGTAGAATTCCTGAATATTATATTCCGGAACTACAATGTCAACCTCAATCATAGATTGTTTGTTGGTAAATGTTAATTTTACAAAAGTCATCGGATTATCCTTTCTATTGATAAAATAAAATCTTTGGAACCATGCTATTCACAAGGTCGGTGATGCAATACCTATTGTCGCTTGGAAGTTACATAGAGAAAATCTCCACATTGCTTGCCCGAGCTCAAGAATAGATACCTCACACCTTAGTGTACAATCAGAATATCTTCCGAATTGACGCACACCTAACGAGGTCTCCAAATGAACCCCGGGTCATTGCGATGTAAAACTGGCCTTGATTTACCAACGACCCTTTCTATTTTACAAAGAGCACATAATGACTCGTCAATTTCGTTACCAACGAGTCGCGAAGGCCTCATAAATGCACGTTGATATCTTCCGTACCACTCAGTAGATAGCATTTACCTCAAAATTTGGAAATGAGTATGATGCAATTGCAGTCACCAACTGACGATTTGCTTTTTTCCACTCGGGTGGTAGTTCACCATTGTGGATTTGGTCAAGTGTGTAGATGACATCCATACTAAAACGGAAATTACCACGACCAACTCCCTGTGATGAGTCGTGTGCGGATTTTACGCGTTCTAAGGTTTCTCATTTCTCAATAGCGGCTGCGATTTCACCGGTATCATCAGTACCTAGGATATATTGAGTAGCTCTCAACTCTCATCAGACGAGAGAATCAAACAAATTCACCGTCATTTTCTTGCGAGTATTGTTCTAGTTCATCTACATCACCAATATAATATGCAGATGTTGGTTGTTCTGGGACAATATCGAAAAGTCTACGCTAGCGGTTGCAGCACGAAGCATACAAAAAGCGTAATTGTCACCATCTTCAACGAGTGTCCAGTTTTTCAAATGTTGAGTGTTTACGTTTTGCAAGGAGTGCATAATTTTCAGCGAGTTCTGTACGCTGCTGAAATCCATGTTTGTCCCGTTTACTTCGATTGTTACTGACCCGTTTTCGTGTTGTTCAAATGGGAGTACGTATTCTTCGTTGTTAAAGTTGAAAAATTTTTGCATGTTATAGGTTTCCTTTCTGATTTACAGAGTTGTTGAAAAAGTGTATGATTTTACGGATTCGTCTGAATGACGAGTTAGCCAATATGCAATGGTGATGACATCTTGGTCAATATTCCCCAGCACAACTTCGAGAGTTCCTGAATTCAAACTTTCAAAATCGGTTTTGGATTGATAAGCTAACCATTTATGATGTGAGTGAATACGCATAATTGGTTGCCCTCTTACAGTTTTGTACCAATAAGCGTCATCAATGATAGTGTTTGTAGATGTGTTGATTTGTGGCAAAATAATAATTTTATAATGCTCACTATCACACGGGAGCATTGGGAAGTGTGCGTACTAATTCTCGTAATCGAGATTTGATATAACTAACACTTGAGCTTCTAAATCCGCAAACAATTGCCAATTTCTAAAATAGCGAGCTACAACCTAAAAATATTGTCAAATTCATGAATATTTAGTGGGATATCATATTTCCAAATCTGATTGTCATGAAACGACCAACAATTAGTTTCTCGATGATTTTCGGGAATGGATTGAATAAAGTTTTGAAATGGATTCATCACAACCTCCTTCTCGATTATATTATATCATATTTGATGAACGAAGAAAAGTGTCACTTGAATAACCTTCTAATTCTCTTTATCACCTGCGGTTTTTGTTCCATCGATTGTGACTTTAATTTCACTAAATGTGTCCGTATGATACTTTGAACTCTTCTGTCGTTTCTCGATATTCAATTTTTTATGATTTTTGCATACTCATTTAATTGACGTTGATGATGATATTTTCTTGTGGTAATTTAACAGTTTTACTAACGACGGTATTATTTTTTATAGCTTTAATTATGACGCCATTTGATGCTGATTCAAATGCGTTGTAATTATGACTCAATTCACTACCTGCTGCTGCATATTTACGAACACTAAATAAATCGTTAGTTGGCATCGATAATCCAACCTGCGCATCGATGTCGTTATTGTAGACTGTCCGCCACTCGGTTGTCGTTTCGATGGGTTGTCCTTGTGAATCTATTATCATTGTCAGCATAGGTAATATCATGATAAATACTCGCTAGAAAACGCATTATCCATGCTATTTCTTTTCGCCCTCGTTGGTTCAGTATCAAAGATATTAATGCAATTACTAACGCAATCATGAAAAATAGTTCTAGTACCAGGTGGGTCGCTGACCACCTTATCAAATCATCCATTATTTATCAACACCTTTCTACTTAGATATATAATAATATTTGTTTGATTCTCAATATAATTTTTTAATAGTATCCCAGTCACCGTTACTGAGTCCACACCCAATATATTCAGGTACATAAGCCGGCAACTGCCCATTCTTGGCGTATTCATCTAGCCTACGCAAATTGGTAACTAGGAGCGTCTCATTTGTATAACGGATATTTCTGTTTTTGCCATAATTGAGTTTGGAAGAAGTGCAAAATAACCAAATCATCTGTGATTGTAATGGGTTGAAATAGACCATGCTCTACTTTGTGGAGTAGTATAAACCTGCGCTAGTTTAGAAATTTGATTTACTTGTGTATATTGCTATATAGTCTTAGCAACACATTAAACCCATTACGTCTTTGGGCAATTTACCTGATGCATGATGACACCTTTTGGATGCTAGTATCGTCTTTCATGAATGTATCCTTCAAGCTGTAGTATGTAGCCATTTGATGAATCTATTGTAAAAAGACCCACCTCAAGCGACTATGACCCATGCCACACATTGCCACAAACATAGCACAACAACCCCTTTACGATGCACTTTCTATCGTATTAGGATTCCATACAATATAATAGACGCACTAATCATAGTCCATGCTGCGCATATAGCTACCAATAAGAGAGTAATCATGATAACCACCCTGACCATACCAGTATGATTAAAACAAGATTGTAGCAAGTGCCGATGCCCCACCAGCAAAAGTGGCTCTTTTATTGTGTACAGTACCGTAAACTATCACAACAAACTAATAGTGGTCATAACGACACACAGAAGCAATAATAATGTAACCATAATATCACTCTTATAGTGTCACTGTTCGTACTTTTGTACTAAAAATCAGCAAGGAACTCTCGGAAAACATTGCCAGCAATTGATTTATACCCAAATGGACATGACTAGATTTATGTAATATCACCATTTCGACTGTTAGCCATCATGGCTATGCGCCATCACTTTCAGACAACGTCATCGTACGATTGTTCAAGTCCTGGGTTTTTGTCGTCAATGTTTGCAATTTCGACAAACTTGAAGCTATTAGCTAATTTCACCTGTTCTTGCGTCCCCTCAAAACCTGTGAGATTCTGTCACCGAGATTGACAGGAGAACAACTTGACCACCTTTGGTCATGATTACCTGAGTCGATAGCGATGTACTCCGCAAATCTTCCAAAGCCTGATTGATAAGTTTACGTGTTGCCACGTTATCAACGGCCGAAACTAATTAAAGGAATTGCGTCGCCAGGTGTGATAGACAGATACCAGCCAAAAACTCATCACCGTCTGTTAGATAATCATTGATGACACCAATGGGTAGGGCAATCGAGGATTGTACGCAAGCTCCAATCAGAGCGCTTGTGCTTTTGACCATTGATTATCATACTTCAAACTGTTGACGTTTTAGATGGCTTCTACAATATCGCCATGCAAATAGAAATGGGGACATCAGCACCAGCCATTAACCGACAAGGTTGGTAACAAAACCGCCAGTACCACCTGCACCCAATTAAATAGATAGATAGATTGTTAATAGTTGGCAATCGTAGCACTCAACTCACCTCTCTAATATTGATTGTTATAACTTTTGGTTGCGGGGCACGGACGGATATTGCCAAAATTAAAGTCCTCTGTCGGTGCCCGCACCAAAATATGATTTTGGTAATGGAGCACCTTTACCACATCATCCGACAACACATACTCATTGACAGTATCCAAAATCGGTCTGATAACTTCACCATCGACTGTTACGGCTGGCTGTGATATAGCCTCTGTTGCTGCTGAGCTCACCAAATCGCGCCAAAATGTACTTTGCACGGATAAATAACAGATACGACGCCAACCTGCTTATCCATCGCCAACAAATAACCTTCCGCACTGTGGGCAAACCTTGATGTTGCGATAGGTTTCTAGGAAGAGGTTGATGATATTTTCTGTAAAATATCTGTTGCAATGTAATACGCCTTGGTCTCGCGTGTTTGACCGATACGATTGATACGGTTTTGTGTTTGAATGATATCTGCGATATCAGTGTTGAGCTGATATTGAATGAGGCGATGTCTGAATAATATCCAGGGATGACTTAATCATGGACTGAGGAACAATTAAAACAGAATGTTTTTGATAAAACTCGTCAATCGCACTTTGATAATTGAGTTCATTTCTCATTTCTTTAGTTGTCAGTGATGGAATACCCAAAGCTTTGGCTAGCTGAATGGCAACTTCTGGTGTGTTTACGACAATCAAAAATGTCCTGTCAGGTTCTTTTTCGAGAAGGTCTTTAAGAATTTTAAATTTCTCAGTGTCCTCAAGAGTTGGTAGTTTAATCATTTTGTGGATTTGGTTAAATCCTCTAAGAGGCTTACGTGCAGTTGTCGTCAAATATTTCAAGAAATTTTTCCGTTATGTGCAGCTGATACATTCATACAATTCGTAAATAGATTTATTTTGCAACCCATCATTCAAGTTCAAAAATAGCATTGGCTAAGTTACGCGCAAATTGCCTGTGACTTATAAATGGAAACGTCCTTGACAATCTTATGAAGCCGTTTTAGGAGTGTGACGTCATTAGTGGTCAATGGTGATTCAGTCTTAATGATTTGCGCCTTATGTTGCGTCGCTTGTTCACCGAATAACTCTTCTGCGATTTGTTGAGATTGAGCTGTGATGACACTTTGACCAACCAATTTGTAAAACAATTCAGTTTATAGCTGGTAATACCGAACCCAGCGGTTGTAATTCAGCTACTTTGTTTGATAATTGTGATGACAATCGGTCACCACTGACTTGGATGGCGCCATATCTTATCTGAAATTCAATTTCTTTATTGGTCATTTTTGGTACTGAAATTTGCGTTGTTGTCGCTAATTCATCCAATGTCCTATTTTGTTGCGTTTCGAGCGATTGTGCCATGTTATTTAGGTCTGATTGTATGTTTTTATAGTGCTGTTCGATACTGGCCTTGACATCCGATGCCCGTGACGCATTCAAACCCCACACGTTTGACGGTATTGACATAAATTGAATAAATCGATACCATTCTGCTGTTGATAGATTGGCTAGTGTACCAGATAAAACGAATGTTCGATAATTGGCATAAATATTTGGGGGTCATAGGTGCATCGATAAATCGTGTCGACCTAATATTACGAGCCAATAGTTGATGAATTTCATCAATAATAAGATAAGATGTTGTTGGGGGTGCGGGTAACATTGAGTGAACTGTTAGACTGCCATTTTTGACAGTAAATCCAGATAGATAAATATCTCCTGAGAAGGTATACCCTCCGCGCTCAATTGTGTAAGTATAATGCGAATCATCAGATTGTTTTATATCTAAGAAAATTCGAAACGTATCTATCCATGAAGAAGTTAATGATAACAATGGCGCGATGATGTTGATACTTGGTAGTGCCAATACATCCGGTTTTCGTTCTGACTTGTTGAGTTCGGAAACAAATTCGTGACAATTGATAATTTGAGCAAACACAATACTCTCAACCGTCATAAGAGTTTTCCCGGCTCCCATATCAGAAAGATTGTAGAGAATTTTGGGTATGTCTTGTATGCGGTGACAACAACAATCCTGCGTGTTGAAGGCTATTGAATTGTTGAGTTTTAGAAAGAGCAAATTCATTTTCTGCAATTTATCAGTGACAAATTTGTAAGCCTCATGATTTTTCATACGGTCAATAAATTCATCATCTACGAGTTCATTTAATTGATTTTGCCGCTGTTTGGAAACATCTAGAAACATAGCGACTTGCTCTTCGCTGGTAACTGGGTCATATATTTTAGGCGATTTATAAGTTGCTAACTAAATCTTCGGCTACAATTATGTCAACTGTTGAGTATTACCACTTACGAATAAAAATTTCTGAATCCATATATTTGGGGTCACTAGACTTAAAAAGAAATGTCAACTAACTCAACTGGTCTCATCGTTTTCCAAAATTGTCTCATAAACTTCATTTTGATTATATAACTGATTGATTGCATCTGTCAATTTGATAAGCTTGGTGTAATGGTCTTCTTCGCTACTATTTATGATGGTGATACCCAAATATTCTCGGGCGTGTTTCACAAATCTGCATCACTCGGTTTTTGCGGTGGATACCCGCCACCGGGTGTTGGATAAATCTGACCGTGAATAGTTTCCATACGAATGTTTGAAAAACTTATATGCTTCCGGTATGTGAATGGAATTTGCGCTATCAATAGTTGAAAATTCCATTTTGTCGACATACAAAGAATGACGAAGAACTTTTTTATGTGCAATGATATCACCGATGTATTTCAATGTCTGACCATCATCCATAATAATCTTATTTTTGTTATGATTGTCTGAATAATCTGCAATAACTACTATTAGTCATCTCTCCTTTTCGATTTGTTAATTGTTTAGATATAATAAATTTGTTTACCTGCTTTTTCTTTCGGCAATGGTGTCGATACAGAATCGTTTATGAGTATTGTAGTCACGTTAACGCGCGATTCTTGTTTACCCACCTTAAATCCAGGTGTCAAGGCACAAATTTCACCTTGTTCAGATTCGTGTTTACCAAAATGATTATTAGTCGCAAACTGCAATGTTTGATAACCGTTCTTAGATGGGTAAAAGAAATGATTGATTTTTCAATGACCACATCCGCAAATGGGTTTTTGGTGATTCAAAAACTGTTCGGACACTTTTTGTTTGCTCGGGTTCATTTTCTTCTAATATTTCTGATGAAAATTGTTTATTTAAATAGTAATTATCGAGTTTTGCTCGCCATGTATCATATGATGGAATTGGTTGATTATTGACTACAAACGCATCTAACTCCTCTTTAGTGAATTTCCAATGTTGCTAATTCGTCAACGAGATATTCCCAATCTGAATCCTTGTTCGGATAATTTTTCAAATGATGCTCGAACAGTTTCAATGTCCGGTACTAAACTACTCTTCTTCGATTAATGGAATACGCTGCAATTTTCCAAATCCGAATGTGTTTAACTTATTTGACTGCACTTTTAAGCCTCCTCCTCATCACCATTGGTTAAGTTTGTTGACGCCATTCCAACGTGCAAGTTGATGATACCACTGTCTGGAACATGTTTTATCCCATTGACACTATAAAGATTATAGGTTTTACGGTCATCAAATGATTTTAGAATATTTGGTAATTCTCGTGTTAATATTTCATCTGCGTCATCAGCGACACCGACACGAGTTCTATTTCTACTTTCAAATTTATATGCGTAAGTGATAATGTCCTCAATCCAATGGTCTGTAAGGTGTTTAAATTCCTCATTTTGTTGGAATAATAACCACATTGATAATACCATGGCGTAATTTAGATTAGTCATTTGACATGACAGATTCGGTTTGACTCCATGTGTATCATTTGTATCGGACAAAGCTTTATACCAATCGGCAATGTTTTCAGTTATGTTATCATCGTCAACTCTTAATATATGAGAACTACATGATGATATATATGTACCAATGAGTTGTCCAATGATGAGTTTGTCTTCGTCCGACAAATGACTCAAACCTCGTAATAAGGTTTGAAAATAATTAAATGTGTGTTCTTCGCGTTTGAACTCACTTTCCTTGCTGTGATAATACTGGTCATGTTGGCGACCGGAATAATGAACGAGTCCATTATCAAAAGAGACAATGACAATAGGAGACTCGTCTCTACGTTCTACATATTCACCGGTCTCGCTGTCACGACTCGCTCTAATCTTATATACATTAACTGAATTTCCTTCTAATTCACTCTCGCTATGTGTAGCTTCCCAATAATTATATAATCCCAAAGAATATTTTGGTTCAAGAATAGATGTCATTTGAATTTCTTTCTTTAAAAATTATTTGATAAAGTTTATCTCATAATTCGTAAAGCTATGTGAATTTTTGTTTTTCTCTAACAATTCAGCACTAATAACCATACAGTATCGTTCACAATATATTGTGTAGATTTAGGCATCGTTAATTGATGAATTCGAGCAAATTCACATACTTTTTCATGTATTTCGTTAGTGATTTCCAATTTAGGACTTCCATGATTGATATTTCTGTCATTGTAGAAATAGTTACTATGGTGTCATCAGTGAATGAATATCAACAAATCTTGAACTGGTATATCAATAAGACACAAATGTCCAGATGCGCCATAAACATGAATCTATTGGGAATGTTTGATTGTTATATATAATTCTATAATCTATGTCCGTTGATATCACACCGTTTTCTGTTATTTTGCCAGCAAATACATATATCGGCGGTATAATAGTCTTTCGAATATCTCCGTTAATATTCATACGAGCAGTGTGCATGCCAATTTCATATGCTCTATCCTCGCTGAACTCAATTTTGATAAGGCCAACCGTGCACGGATTGGAAAAAGTTCGTCCGATAATTCTTTAACTAATCCCATTGTCGACCCCTTTTGATATTGCTGTAGAATATTTAAGGCAATATCCTCAATATTTGATTGTATGGCTAGTTCAGCCATATTAAGGGGTACTGTATCACCTTCAATTAATAACTGACCATCACGAATACGAATTGGTTTACTATTGATATATCCAAAATGGTAGTCGTTATTTCCGAGCGTTGAGTAACTATTTAGAGTTAGTCGGTCATCACCTAAAACAACGGTAATAGGTTTACAAACTGTATCAATGATGGTGTCATCGAACTCGATAGAACCTTCATAAATCATGACTGATTTGTCAAAAACTGTAACAACCATTAATTTGGTAATGCCGTCTACAACTTCTTCAACAGCAATAAATTCGTCCGGTCGTTTGAATAATGATGTGATTTCTTGGACAAAAATATGAACGTCATAACTCTTATTTAGTATGCGCTCTTGTCTAGTCATCTCATATAATTCTAACATACCGATATTTCTCCCTGTTAACTGGATGAAAACCGGTAAAAGTTCCGATAGCAAATAAAATTCAATGGTTGACGCATCTTGAGCTTTCACAAGTGTTGGACACTTGCGCGCAACTAAAGGATGATTCAAATCCTTGAATTTTTCTGTTTTTGATAATTTGTCATATTGTACAACTTCTTTAACAATATTATAAATAGTAGGAATATCGTCACCCACTCGTTGCTTGGTGTCTTTACTTTCTGCAATCATATCCATATGAATATTACCCTTCTTTTAAATATTATTTTTAATTCATTGACATAGTGTTATTATTGGTTAATTATATAACACTCACATTTTGAACCATGCTAAACTCTGGGACCGTGTAAAATGGACCTGCTGGTATAACTACGACCCCCAATCCTTTAGAACCATGTCAAATAAACCGGTACCGAAATTGCTGATGAAGCAACGCTTTGTTTGAGCCTTTGGAACCGTGTCAAATGAATCAGTATTGAAACACAAGCTAAATCATTGCTTGTTATCTTCCTTTGAATCCATGTCAAACAGATTAGGTGCCAAATTTTTGGAAACAACTGTCTCACCAATGCAGGTTGATGATACAATGCTATTGTCGCTCGAAGTTGGCTAAGGACACAAATGCCCCTACATTGCTTGTCCGAGTCAAGAATAGATACCTCACACCTTAGTATACAATCAGAGCAACCTCCGAATTAACGTACACCTAACGAGGTCTCCAAATGAACCCCGGATTGTCCATTATAATGGATTTACAATCTTACTTAACGCACCTTTGAATCGCACATCAAAAATGATGTGGACGCACGGCATAATTTCACTCACTCATCTGGTTGAGCGCCCAAGACTGACCTGGGTCATGGCACAACATGGACCACCTAGATTGAGTAGGTATATAGTCCGGATTCCACGTGCCACAGCAAAATCATTAAATCTCGAGAACTGCGTGAAACATATTTTCTTTTGTCACAATGCATCACTGAAGGGTTTTCCAAAACTCCCAACCTTAACTCCTGCACGAACAGCGTCGTAACGTACACCTGAGCGGTCCATATGGTTATACAGGTTTTTGAGATGCCTGTCATCATTAATAGGTTTTGCTTGAATTCGCATAATTACACCTCACCATTGTTGATTAATTTTAATTTCACCAGTAGAACTTAGAGTTGTTTCTAAGTTCTCCATGGTTTCTTTTTGATTACGTAAGAAAATGCTAAAATCTTCAGCACATGCATCCAAATCAATGGTTTCGCCGTCGATACCGACATGTTGCAGAAGAAAAGCTGAGTACAAGTCACGTTGTACTAGATGACCACCAATTTCTTTAGCTCGTGTATCGAGTGATACCTTGTTATATTCGCCAGTAGTGTGGTCTAGTTGAGATGCCTTGACTTCAAAGGTATTAGCCTTGATAAATGATTTACCTTGATAGTTGGCCTTGTAACGAATTTGCTCAATACATTGATGGTGCTCTATGACCAATAGTTGCACCAAAACGTTTCTTGGAACGGATGCGCCCGGTTTTTTCATTGACCTTAGTCTCTTTAGCACGAGCTACAAGACCTTTAAAGGACATTTGCTCAACTACAAAGGATGAGCCCATTTTAACAATCTTATTGGCAAGCGTGCTTATGGGCTAATTTTCGACGTTCTGATTGTCTACGCTTCGATTTCGTGAAGTTTGGTTTTAGTCTCAAGATAACCCTTAGAGTCATTCCATGGTTCACGAACACCACGTTTGACAGTACCGTCCTCCGGCATTGAATCGTATGCGGATTATTACGCGATGACGTTGTCGGTCTAGCTATGCGACCAAAACGTCGGACTTCAGCCTCACTCGATTTCAACTCCTGCCAATCTCTTCAAGCCTTCCAGTTTGGTAATAAGAAGATAGGGCGACGGTTGACGTACCGATGTCAACGCTAACAACCCCTGTCAAATTAGATGCATAGTTTAATTGGTAATTCACCTTCTAAAAACCATTTGTGCGTAATAATTCCATTTACCATTTTCAAATCGACGTGCAGGAGGCGATTATATTTGGTGCATGCAAGGCAAGTTCTTCATATTCGTCACTCTCATAAATGACAGACATGAGATTTTGGCAGCTCGACCAACGATAAATTGACCTCACGAATAGTGTTAATCCCGTATCATGCATTCCTTCAAAATGACAATAGTTCACTCACGCAACTACATGATAGGCCCTTTGCAAACATAACCTTTTCAAAGGCTGACCAGGCCTCGTAGCTCCGAGTTTGATTGCGGCATCAGATGGTAGAGGAGGTGACGTAGTGACGAGTACGGGGATAATCGTTTGCAAATTTCAATTAAATTCAAATTACTACGCATGGCGCTGGTAATCAATTGATACCCTTTAAAATTGCATTACGGTCGGCACCCTCGGTAATTGATAGCCTCCTTTGCAACGCGGGTACTCATCTCTTTCGGCTATGCGCTCTTTGGCTTCAAGTAATGTTATTATAAATATCATTAGCCATACGAAATCGTTTTGCAAACCAAGTTCATGATGATAATTATTAGTTTTTAATTTTACAGTATAACATAAGTGTGCTTGTTTTAATTGTCATTTTTCCTCTTTTAAAGGCCCATTCAACGAATCACCTTTTCTTTGGAACCATGTCAATCATATCAGCGCCAAAAATCATTGTGACAGATAAATCCTTTGGAACCTTTTGAACCAGCCATATTAATAAGGTTGGTGGTAACAATACCCATTGTCGCTCGAAGTTACTGAGGGCTGACCAAAGCTATCCTCACATTGCTTGGCCCAAGTCAAGAATAGATACCTCACACTAGTGTACAATCAGAGCAACTCCGAATTAACGCACACCTTCAACGGTGTCTCCAAACGAACCCCGAGGCTTGCACGTCACACTCAAGACGTCTCAATCCAATACTTATTTAGTGCCGGACAATTTCGTAGATAAAAAGGGTTTGGGACGATAGTCCCATTTTTCGCCAATTGCGTATGCAATTGGCGATACTCATGGGAAAATATTTCCTGTTTATTTTTACGATTTTGTAGTGTTACAGTTGTTACGTTACGTCTGTTGTTGAATGACCACCCGTTGAATTTCAACTTTGGTCTCCATTTTCAGATATACCAACCCAGGTCATAGTAATGCTGTCCGGCACTAGATTGTCTCCCAGCAATTTGGTACTATATGAAATCCAAATAATCATTTGGGTGCTTTTTCATCCAACTGTCCAGCTGTTGTTCGTAAAAAGCATTCCGTCAGGATTTGTATCACTACTTCCTTTCTTCTCAACACCTCGGTTAAGACATGCGGTAGCAGATCAGATTTCGCGGGTCGGAATTAATCCTGAGAATTGATAACCGACTAAATGAGTGCGGTCATTTGTCTTGTCGGCGTTTGACCAACCGGCAGGGTTGACATCGATTCGATTTGGACGTTTGACCGTTACTTCCGGATTTCTTTGATGGTCCTTGACACGAATATGAGCTGTAGGTTGCATGTTTGAGTCCTAAATCACCCATAATGAAGGTTGCGCCAAACTTTTGCTACCTATCAGTCGTAGATGATTTTCTAGAGCCAATCAATGGGGTATAATCTCTAAAATTAGATTTATCGAGATCATCATCGGTTCCTTTAGTCGGTTCTAAATTGAAGAACCATTGTCTCCCACAAATTTGTTATATGTGTCAGCAATTCGTTCACTTTTTAGCCATACTCCTTTTCACACGTCAATGCTGTGCGTGCTCGGAGTGTGTGTAGATGGCAAAAGCTATCAAGCTGCACAAAGAGGATAGCTGTGACCCACCCGATTAAACCTCAGGATGAACCTTTAATCAAACTAACAGCTAATATGTGATCAATACGATTATTGATCATAATGACCTTTCTATAAATCCACGTTTATATTCTGATTATGGGTGAGATTGACTACCGCTACTAGTTGGCACTGTTTTCGACTGGGGCGATTGGTTGTGTAGTCGTTGTTGAAGAAGAAGTAGTCGATGAATCGGTCTGTAGATTGAGGTGTAGTAGTCTGAGAAGATTGTGTTGTCTCATTTCGTTGAACTTCGGTTGTCATATTTTTCCTAATATAACTTTCGGGTTTCAAATCAATTCTAACCCAATCATGACTATCCATCCTACCATTATACACTTATTTCTGAGACTTTGTCAGTATCTTTTTATGGCGACCATTTCACTACCATCCGTTTTTTGATAACATCTTCGACAGTCTATGACACATTGATACCTGTACTAAATAGTTAAGTTTAGATGTTGCATCTTAAACTTATCATATATTTTCAACATATGATTTGTTATTCTCGATTCATCTGTTTGTTCTGACAATGATAAATGAAGAAAATTACAGTAAAATCTTTCAATTCTGTTGCGGTATCGTAGAAGATGTGAAAAGTCTTGAATTTTCGGATTGATTTTCCTAACTGTCCCTTTTACTTCGCCATATTTTGGTAATTCATTGTTAATAAACTGATTAAAATTGGTCATATTTTGGCGATAATACCATTTAAATTTTTCAACCATATATTTGTCAGATTCTCTGTTATGCGCCAATACTTCATTCGATAAGGATATATAGATATCTTTTAATTTTTTGAATCTGGTTCGCTATATGCAATTTTTAATAAGTCATAATAATTGGCATATAGTTCAAACGAGCCACGTGAATCATATAGATGTCCGTTTTCGATACTATATTTTGATAAGAAATCACGAGCATCCTGCAAAATCACTCCTAAATTATCGGGGCTTTTTGGTTGGTCTCGATTGATTTCAAAATGCTATTGACACTATCAGACATTTTAACAAATAAATCGGTATCGACATTTGGATAATCTGAAACGTATTCTGGGTCTATGTTGGCCATTTCAATATGAGAACGTGAACTGACCATTTTCAGCACTTTCATACAGATTAAAGATGGAGAATATGAATAGTAATCCAACCCCCAAAAAGAGGGTTATGACAATTTTATAGGTGTTACTCAATCTGTGCCACCTACGTTCTTTTCGTTTGCGTGAACGTTCAACACGACCTTCTGTAATAGTCATCATTCCTTTTCCAGTAATATACTATGAGATTGAATCTTTCAAAACTCCATCGCTTTTGAAATCGTCTAGTGATTCGATATAATTCATATCCACTTTTATCAGTCGAATTGATTTTGTCAAACCAATTTGACTCAATCTTGATTTGTGGAGTCAGCCCCTTAATGTTAGGAAACGTATTTAAATCAGATACGGATGCTCCAATATTCGATGAAATATCTCCTGCATCAGTTATGGCATAATGGGCTGATAAATCACTACCAGACAATTGAGTGACTGTTGATGGGCGTTCCCAATTTTTCACAGGTTTGTCACCATTCAGATAAAGTTGCAATTCCTTACCTAATTTTTGTTGACCTTTGAATGTGTCTGGTATTTGCGGGCTAGTATTTGGTTCGTCATATCCCATCCAGATTGTTATCGCATAACCACCGTTTGTAATAGATGCATACCAAACATCAGAACCACCAGCTCCATATGGTGTATTATTATTTACGCCACTTTCAAAAGCAACGGAACCAGTTTTACCAGCATAACCTGAGTAATATGGGATATCAGCATTAATAGCGGAACCAATTCCTTGTTTTGGTACACCGCGTAATATTTGTGTCAGTACGTAGGCTACAGATTCGTTCATAGCCTGCTTACGCGCTGGGTCAATCTTTTTAGATGTGCCGTCAACAAAGGTAATAGAGTCAATAAATCTAGGTTTTGTATAAACACCTTTATTATTAACCGCATTATAGGCAGCTGCAGATTGCAGTGGGGAAATATTAAGACCAATACCATCATTTGCCGAATATGAATCCTTGGTATCAAGACCGAGTCCGTTTAAGAATGTTTTCATTCTAGCACTTCCTAAAATTTGGTCATCAATACGAGCTACTGGCGTATTAAGAGACCAACGCAAAGATTGTTGAGCGTCAACCATTCCATATGTGGCACCGGCAAAGTTTCTCATGACATAAGATGTCCCCGGATATGTGTAGTTACTGGAGTCAAATCGTGAAGCTGTATTGTATTTATCACCAAAATATTGAAATAATGGTCCATATGCTGTGAATGGTTTCATTGAAGACCCAGATGAACGAGTTGTTTGGGTCGCATGGTTCCAATCAGACTGGCCACGACCACCGACAATTCCAACTACAATCCCATCTGTATCTATGACCGCAGCACCAACTTGTTGATTATCATCGAGATATTCAGCAGACATAACTTTATCATGAATTGAATTATACACATCCTTATCTAAATATGATTTTATAGACAGTGTTGTTTTTGGATAAATCATACCCTAAAGATTTAGCTTCATTCAAAACTTCTTGGGTATATTCTCTATATTTGTCGTTGATTTTTCTCTGGGCTGTTTGGTAGTGATATCGTTCGGCAAGGTTGATTTTAAATCAATCTCCTTAGCATTGTTCTTTTTCCTCAGAAGTAATCAATCCAGCGTCTTCCCAAATTGATAAAATCAAATCCTTTCTGTCAAGAACTCTGTCCCCATTATAAAGATTATATGTTGTCGGGGCTTGACCCAAACCTGCGATATATGCTAGTTGTGCAATATTTTCAGGCGTCTTCTCTGATAATTGCTCAGGTGACTTGTCAAAATAAATATGCATTGCGGCTTTGGCGCTCAATAGTCCTTCACCCTAGTTCTAATTTATTAATATAATAGGTCAGAATTTCTTCTTTGCTGAGATTATGGTCCATTTGAATGCTCAAAAATAATTCATGAATCTTTCTAGTAATTGTATCATATCCACGCCCGCCATTGTAGTACGTATTTTTGATGAGTTGTTGCTCAATTGTACTACCACCACGACGTCCTAATACGCCCTGTAATACACCTTTTGGTGACCAACTAGAACTCTTCCAAAAATTGGCATCCTCTACAGCAACTAAACCTTTTGTATATAATTCTGGCAACTCATCGAGTTTTGCTGGTTGAGCTATCTGTGTCGGCGTAAATAATATCACCGTTTTTGTCAGTAATTGTGGTAACACCGCAAAGTATTCAAATATACAGTATCGATAGGTGGCAATGTTTTTAGTTTTTATTATTAATGTAGAAGGCAAACCCACTAACCCCCACAACGCAAAAGTAGTGATGATATGATAATGAGCCACTTGAAGAATTTTTTCATTTCAAATTTTATTTTCCTTTCTATTTACGAGATTATTCCTATCATCATTATATCACTGTAGATATCAAATTGTCAACAGCAAATCAAAATAATACTGCCAAAAATGACTCAAAATGTGATATAATAGAAATAGAAATAAACTATAAAGGAGGTCCGTTTATATGGACTATAAAAACCCTTAATATTGACACTGATGGATTCCCATCACAACGGTCAACTCAAAAATCCAAATCAATTTATTATAAATAGTAAATCACCATGGAAAAACATTCCAGTTCGAAATAGCTCGAGCAGCTCAGGCATCCAGTGGGTTTGATTATATTGCGGTCGGGTATGGGCCGCAAGGTCCTGATGAAGATAACCTTCGCGGACTTAGTATTATGACAAATGAAGTATCTAAACTAGGGTGATAAATATAAAGTACCAGTCATTTCACGTTATGCAGATAAGGCGTATCAAATTAACCTGAAATATGGGGACGGTAAACGATATATGCCAAGTAATGAAGAAGTCCTAGCTAAATATTACCAGTTTGGAAATAATGATGTTTGGCAATATAATCAATCACAAGTATGGGGTAAATTGGCGAAGATTAATGGTTTAAGTGATGGAAGATACGGTGCTAACCATCTTGGTGCATTGACAGACCCGAGTCGAGGGCTCACTAAGAATGATGTAAAGGATTTCTTTACACTCAGAAGTAATCAACCAATCATCCCAGCTCTTATGAATGACGACATGATTGGAATGCCAGGTATCAATGCGAAACAGACAACCGATAATTTTTATGTTGGTAAAAAATTAGTCAGCCATGGAGCAATTTCACTGTCTACTATGGGTAGTGGCTATGCCATCCCAATGATAAAAATGGGGACATGGCTAAATTCCAAATCGGTGCTGATGTGTCAGCTTATAACTTAACATTAAAAGCTAAGGCAGCGGATGGCGTGTCCATTCAAAATTCTGAAATTTATGACAAGGATTCCAAACTATTCAATTTCGAGTTTACTGATGGATATCCTACAATGCTTCATGTTGTGCAAGCAAATAATGAAAAGGTTGTTTTCGAAGATTTGCTCGGTCAATTTGAAGCACCACTCAAGAATGATATCAAAACCATTCTTGGTCGAGCGTGGATACGAAACTCCCTGAATTAATTGATACATTAAAACCTCAGCCAAAAGCAAAATATAACTGGCCGGCGCCTGGTAATATGGTCGGTGTTGCTGAAAAAGGTGGTCTTGATGTTCCAAAATTGGTATCACCTAGTTGTGCTGGTTTTATTCCTGTATATCCGCCATCATCGCCCGAAGCTGGATATACCCTCCTTGTTGTCGAAGGTGCGCTGAAAGGTCAAATTGTTGCAAAACATCTTGAACACAACAATACAGACCCAATTTCAAACCAAATTGCCAAAGATGGTAACGGTCTAATTGTCGCCCAAGTACCAGGTGTTATTCGTAAATTTATTGAATCAACACGTGATATTTATGATACGTTTGATATTCGCGACTCGGTTGTTGCAATGGATGCGGATGGTCGATATAATCGAAATGTTGCAAAAGGTATTGCTGATGCAGAAGAGATTCTTGCTGCGCAAGGACCGGTTCGTGTGATGTCGTGGAATCCAGAACAAAAAGGATTGGACGATGCGCTAATTGCGTTTTCAAAACGAGAAATCACACTTAATGACCTCGGGTTGACATTCGAACTGCAAATGAACTATTCCTGCTTGCACAGGCAACGCCTCCTAATCCATACCGACTCGATGGTACAAGAGCGAACAAACTTGATTGGCAGATGGAATATGAAGATGACAAACAACGAAGCGATGCCGAAAAACTGAGGTTATGAATATATCTCGCGAACGTGATGAACAATTGCGACATGGCGGTGTTCAAGAAGATGTCCCACCCATTTATCAGGTATCGAACGATGACCTAGACCGTATTTCTCAGAAACGAGAACAAGGTGAGTTGACAGATGATGATATTAGGGCATTTATGCAGTCTATATCCGAATTGACAAAAGATTTACAAGACCGTGTATCATCATTTGCACAATAAAATAAAAACCCCATCTATCAATGGGGTTTTAATATGTTTTGAATTCAGCTTCAAAATGTGATGCAACATCAGATGAGACATCCGATGAGTTTTGCACAGAAACTAATTTACCACGAACAATTCTACGTTTAGTTGCTGACATGTCGTTACATGTTATAAGCGTGATGATATTTTCACCTGTTTCATCGAGTACTTCCACTGCAGTTGGTTCAACCAAAGTTACAGATGTAATCTCATATGTATAGACCTTTGATAAATCAGTCATATAGATTTTCATACCCGCGCTCGCTTTGATTAGCGGAGCGAATAAAAGGGTTTCATTATAAGCATCTGAATAATGACTGGCTAGAGAATAATTGCCAATACCCATTTCTTGACCTGGTTTTCATGGTTGCTGCGCTAACTAGTAAATTGTCATCAGATACACCCTTTTACAATTGGTAAATTCAAATCAATATCTGGTATTGCTATTTCGCCAATCATAGGTGCCTTTGATTTATTTTTCTGCGCTGCGAGGATGGTATCAAGTGAAATCGAGATGTATAGCATCGTAATCATAAGACGCATCCGAATTTTCAGTAGATTTTTATTTCATCTGGAGTTAGTGCCTTTAATTCAGTTTTGGTAATTTCACTTTGCTGTTTCATCAATAGTTGTTTGATTGGTTGCATTGCCAATAAAGAGATACCGACAATTAAGAAGATAAAGGAAATGGTATAACGTGCGATTTTCCGATTTACGAGTCTTATTTTTGATTTTCTTTTTTATACAACATGATTATCCCTCAATAATTGCGACCAAGTTTCTAATTCATAGAATTTCGTATCAGGTACCCATTTCACTGATAACGTATCTGTTTCTGTGACGGTAATCTCTTGGTTACCAATATTTGCAATATAAACAAGTCCAACATGAACTCGACCAACATCATTAGAGTCATCATTGACAAGGCCATAAAGTCCGATTTCCAACGGCTCGACACCGATTTCTTCGAGTAACCTCGTTTTGTATTTTCGAGAAGTAGCGGGTAACCTGATAATCCGTCAACGGATTCATATGTCCACCGACACCGACAGATGACTTACCATGAAGTCTGGATTCCCCACCACCCTGATAATCTGGTGTAAAGAAGGGTTTCTCCTTGTTATTTTTCACAACCACATATGAAATCAGTTGTTTATAAAATGGGTCTTCTTCAACATCCCCTACGGCGTTTGATATCGAGGTGTGATAAAGCTTTTTGCCAATTTAGCATGGGATTCGACCACTGGATTACTCCTGTAAATGGTTTGTTGAATAAATCATCTGTTGGGACTACCAATACTAATTCGTCATTTTTGTCCATAAATAAAAATTTCCTTTTCATATCATAGCTCGGATAGAATTAACTGTGGTTTTACTCTACCCATGAATTCATTCTTCTTCAATTCGCATTTTGCACAAAAATGATTCCATCATTACCTTCGTCAATCTCGTTTTTGAGTTTGTCGGCAAGTGGTATGTCAAATGTTAAAACTTCGACGCCATTTATTTCCGCTTTGAATGTTTTTCCAGAAATTCAAATTGAGATTGCAATTTTGAATCTCAAATGGGTCGAGTAAAAATATAAATTCTGTTTCGGCTTCAAAACCTTTTCCAAAATGGTTTTAACATATCAAAGAACTCAATAACATCCATCAAATGTTTAGCGAATTGATTGTCGGACAATATGTTCCAATGTAATGTATTCCTGTATCAGTGTTATTAGAAAACTAAAGGTCATCCGGTTCTTAGGTCTAGTATCGACTGGTTGACTCTCTGCAATCTTTAAAAACCTCTTGAACAATTTTATTCGTAGCAATGTCGAACAAACTACGGAATTTTGCCAAATCACGATAATAAATGGCATATCCGGCAGCTTGCGCGTGACCACCACCACCTACAATAATACCTGGTGATTGTGAATCTACTTCTGCAATAATATTCGGCAATGGTGCTAATTCAGTTGAACGAGCGCTACCAGATATAATAGTGTCCGGTGTCACATTTTCAGGAATTGAAAATACGATTGTAGCTTTCTGACTTCGGCCGACAAAATGACCGGCTACTAATCCGGCAATACCGTGAGGTGCTTTGATATCAATAACATTTGAATAAATACCCAATTCGTCAATTTTAACTGATTGAATAGATGTGTCTCTCAATTTTGATTTGAGTTCATTTTGACCCATCATCTCCTTAATGTTGCTCGTACGTACTGAAGCACTATGGTGAAGTAAACCTTTGAAAGCTGTTTCGGGTGTGGAGACAACTCTACGAGGTGCATTCAACAAGGGGGAGATATACCAACCAATCAATTGTTCATCGCGTGGTAGCGGCGCTGGTTTTTTACCATCTTTTTTCCGTTTTTCATCGCGATAATATTGCATCAAGTTGATGAGGTCAAAAAGACCATGTAATGGCGTATCATAACCAGGGATTCCTATAGGTGTAAATGGTTTCCCGTCTTGAAATTGATTTAATGTTCGCACAGCTTCTCTCACCATGAAATGGTTCTCGTCAAGAATTGGCATGACATCTGATACATTGGCGATACCAGCAAATACAATTAATTTATATACATCATCGACAACTTCTGGTTTATACGTTGATGCATAAGCCATCATAGCCTTCCAAGCGACTGCGGCTCCTGCATTACCTTTGAATGGATACGTATCAGTCTGCACATTTGGGTTGACGATGACATCAGCATTTGCTAATTCAGAGGAACCAAGGGTGATGGTCTGTGACGAGCACTTCAATACCCAAACGTTTAGCGTAATCAACACCTTCATTGGCATTTGTTCCATTATCAGCGGTTAAAATACAAGATATGTTTGGGAATGTTCTACGCATGTCATCAATCGCATTCACATTTAATCCATATCCATCTACCATGCTCGGTATATAAATACGATGATTAATGTTGAATAAGGATAGGGCAGCGGTCAACACGCATGCTGACATAATACCATCAGTATCATAGTCTGTGTCTATAATTAATAACCTATTTTCATCTGCATCTTGTGAGCGTTTAAATGCGTGAAGTTTATCCACCAGTACCTGCATATTAGTATAAAGAAATGGGTCGTGCAAGGCTGATTCAGGTGTTGCGAAAATAATATTTTCTAATTCGGATTTGCCCCATGATAAGGCATCCAAAATTCTTTGAACAATTTTATCCTTCATGCGTACCACCTTGTTTTTGAATTGTTTGCTTAAACTCTTCTTCAAAACCTTTTACGATATCTTCATGACAGATTGTCAAGTCTCCACCTCGAACAGAATAACGGTTGTTTTTTGCGACAATAATTTTTTGATAAACATTGCGAACTAAACCACCATTTCCTCCGTTTGTGATACGTCCATTCGCGTCGGGTCTTGATAGATTTAAATTGACTAGTTTCGTAAACAAGCCTTGAATAATACGAGGGTCTACATCTGTAGCATACTCATCTTCTGATTTTTTGCGCATGAGTTCGAATATGTGAAACATTTCTTCTGGTGAGTAATCTTCGAATTCAATCCATTGGAACCTGCGACCTAAACCAGGATTTGATGCGATAAATTGACGCATTTCCTTAGAATAACCAGCAGCTATGACAACTAAATTGTCACGGTGTTCTTCCATATATCGAATGATAACTGAGATAGCATCATCATTAAATGTGTTTTGTCCATTTTTAACGGCTAATTGATAAGCTTCATCAATGAACAGTACACCACCTAGTGCTTGGTCTAAAATTTTACGAACATTTTCTCCAGTTTGACCAACGTAACCCTTAATTAATGTATCGCTTGTAGCCTTAATACATTTATTTTCTGATATTGCACCAACTTCAAATAAGGCTTGGGCAACAATATCAGCTACTGTCGTTTTACCTGTACCAGGGTCACCTGCAAAAATCATATGGTTAGAAAAATCTTTACCACCGCCCATATTGATGGTGTTCATTAAACTATCAATTGAATGCTTGACGTTGTTAAGACCTACTAACTCATGTAATTTTTCTATGGCACTTTTATACTGTGCATTGCTATTAACATGACTTTGAATGACTTGGAAACTTGAATCATCGATGTTCCAATAATTTTGGTCCTTTGTATTTTTAAATGCAATAGATGATTTTACTGCGTGATGACCCGTGCGTTGTTCTGAACAGTTAGTATTCGCAACACTAATATTTGCGTTGACAAAATAAAATCCCAAAGTGTCATCATTGATTTCGTCAGATTGGTAGTTATTGATGTGGATTTTTACCAGTTCCATATACATGATAACTATTATTTGTGGTGTTAGACAGCGGCCCTCGAGCCGGTTCCTTTCTCAAATCTTTTTTTCACGAATAATATATGGCTTATACAGAATCAGGTACGTCATCACTCAACAAGATATCATGCAGTCTAGCATCTTGTACCCGGACGAATTTTCCAATTATTGAATTGTTTATATCGGCATCGTAAAAAGTGGATGACCAAATATAACCACCATTAATAATCGCATTGCCTCTAATCAGAGAACACTCGGAACGGTCTGATGTTTCAATGTGAGGCCCATAATAGGAATAAAATGTGCAATTATCAAATGTTGTTTGTGTCTCGTCATCAGATGTCAAACCAGTCAATACACAATTCTCAAAAATATGAGAACCTTTGCGCAAAAATATGATTGGATAAAATGCCATTACCGGCCCAATAATTTTTAATTGTCAAATTACTGGCTGTAATATTGGAATCCCCAACTAAGGCGTTAGCTCGCCCACCAACTAAAAAGTTGATATCTTCGAGAATGACAGGACTCTCAATAGACACCCCCAATGTTCCGGGTTTAACCGTCCATTTATTACCGTTCCCTTTAATTGTCACGGGATTTTTGATGGTTACTGATTCGTCAATTGATTTGTGCAAAATAATAGTGTCATCTACTGATGCCAATTTTAAGGCTTCGGAGATGGTTTTTGTACGGTGGATTGGATTTAATCCACCAACGTGATAAGTTGTCATGGAATTACCTTTCACAAGTTATTGTTGAAACGATTAATCATTTCTTTATCGAAGGCAACCATAAAACGGTCAGTTGTGAAATAAACATCCACAAATTCGTCCAATCCTGGTATTTTTAGTCGTAAAATCTGCAATTTTCCATGGTTTGACTGGAATTGGTTGTTCGGTTGTGAACGTCAATGTTGTCAATCCATTCTCACGTGTTTGTGTTACACGGTCAAATACCAAATGTTCTTTTTGGTTGTCAGTCAACAAAATATCTAATTCTGTTACTGGTGTTGGTTCACCATAGCAACGAATGAGTAATTTTGTAATCATTGATTTATATCCTTTCTAATTTATTGTATCATAAAAACATTTAAAAACAACTATAGCAAGGGTCCACCCTTGCTATAGCAACATATATTTCTCGGTCGTTCGTTTATAAAGGGACCGACCAAATCCCGTATAGGCCAATGCTCATTAAATTTAAAATATCATGACCTAAAAATGCAAGCGTATATGAGGTGAGCCGCTTAGCATCTTTAAATGTTTGCGGTCTCGAATTACGATAGGCTTGTTTTAAATTGAGTGTTTGTAATGTTTCATCTGTCAACCCGAAATGAGCAATTCGCTGACAAATATATATAACAATCGCAATTAAAACCCATATGCGTCCGATAATTAAAGATTTACTCAGTGCTACGGATAATGACATACCAATCATAGATATCAATACATAAAAAGAATAATCTAATTCCACGCAATAAATAGTGCCAAAATGGAATAATTATCTGTTCATAAATTGACCTATCAAGATAAAAATCAGCTAACATTCTTCCGAATAAAATACCCATAATCGTCAGTAAATAGTCGAATAGATTTGTTGTATTCGCACCGTAGTCTTTAAATGCATAATCAAATGCTAAAGAATTCATCAATAGATAAATTGTCACCATTAATGACGTTGTCATAATGGAACGGAAAATAGAGGCAACAAATACAGATTTGTGAGTTTTCAAAAATTGTCTCGCGTTACGTTTTGATTCTGAAATTGATTTCCATTGTTTTTCATAAATCATCAATAACCTCCGTATGAGTAAGTACCCCATTTTCTTAATAATTGATGTACGCTACCATTGAATCGGTTGTTAATTTGTTTGCTAACGAAATTACGATGACTTTCAGGTGTGTCAATACCGGCATATCCATCACCTGTTTGTCCGAACCCTGCGCCCTCAATTCTATGAATGACATGAATAGCTTCAGCTGTTGAGAGTTGTTCAATTTTCGCATCGATACCGCTAGCGTGGTATCCTGCACCATTGCTATGCCCAGGTATTGATAGCAAGTCATTAATAACTGATTGTGCCAATGAAGATGCCGTCTCAACCAATAATCCATTAGACCCGAATTGAATACCATCATATGACGTTGTTTGTTCTTCGGGTACAGTCGCTGTTTCCGTATTACTAGATTTATTGTCTGTTTTATTTTCTGAAGTGTCTGTTTTCGTATCGGTTGTTTTTGTTTCGGTTGTCACTGCTTTTGAGTCAATTGTTGCACTAGTATCAGTCGCTGGTTGTGGATGATTATTAACCTCTAAGATTTTTCTTGGCAATAGACTTTTTGCCGTGACTGTAAAAAGTCGTACCAAATCGTCTAATCGGTCACCAGTGGCCGTCACTTTTTCAATTGGTAGTTTATTAGTGGTTTGTTCAATTGTTTTGAATAATAGAACGTAGATTAAATCCATCGGCTTGTACACGCGGTGTGATGATGGCCGAGCCCCCAAAAATTAATAACGGCAGTGCCGAGAGAGTTGCTACATGATGTTTCATTAAAAATTTCAAAAATTATCCTCCTATTCCTAGTAGCCAAATAATGGATACGATAATAGGATAACTTTCCAAATCCAACTACCTGGTATGCCAAAAGAATGTTTGTCCGACTTTATAAATTGGTTGGAAAATAAATCTGTTACCCTTGACTACAGAAGCACCGTTTCCATAGTCTTTGTATTGTTGCAATGGATAGAACCATGCGATACCACTAGTTGAAAAAGCGTCAGCGATAAGATGACTACAATATCCAACAATAAATCCAAATGCATATGGCAAGATTATAGCGTGCGTCGCTTGTACACCACCTAGATTCATGAATTCTAACCATTTGTATATGCCGATTAATATGAATAGCATCCAGACGGTGTGGGTAAAACCACGATGCCGAATTGGTAAATTGCGGTCAATATCTGGGTATGATGCTCCAAATATAGCACCTAAAATTAGTAAAAACGCAGCGAACGTGTGCACCATAGATGTGTTGGCCAATGCAAATACATCACTGATTGGGATGACGGGATTCGTTTGACCGATGTCTGGGATAAATGAACGTAATGTCAGTCCCGGTCACCGCGTGATAAACGAGCCCTGAGGTAGCCATAGCGGCTACCCCAAACGCTCGGTGTGTTTTTCCAAGCATGATTAACCTTTCCGAGCCTCTCGCAGTTTTGTTCGCACTGCTCGGTCAACACGATTATTTCGGTCATTTTTGTCGTGACCTTTTACAAATGTCACAATTGAATTATTTCGTTCGACCAAATCAATAACGGTTTTCCAAAGCTCTTTGTATTTTTTAATTTTCCAAAGTTTATTTAATACGTTTACAACGTATAGTGAGTCAGTATAGATATGAACTTGTTCATCAGGGAACAGTGACACAGCCATAGCGACGGCTAATAATTCTGCCTGAGCAGAATAAATACCTTTAATGATACGAAAATCTTCTTGTACCATTTGGTCTCCCTTGTAGACCATCATACCAATAACAGCATGCAATCCATCAGCTGATGCGTCGGTGTAAATTTCAATCATTCATTCACCACTTTCTAGAATACGTTCGTAAATATTACTTGGTGAATTTGATAACGGGTTTACCATCCTTATCCCCAATAGTGTAAACTGCTTCATGTAGTGCACCATTTTCATCTACTTTCACAATTGAACCGTAATGGTCAATTTGCGAATCAAATTTTTCAGAGACTGGTGTGTGCTTTTGAACATCCGCAGTCTTAATTTTTTTACCAAAGTGAGTTCGATTATACAAACTTACGGCGCGCAACATATTAGATTGACTAGCATTACAATAAGCACAATCAGTGTTGTAAACAACATATGTCGTTCCGGGTTCTAGCGAATCTTTTGCGTCGACACTGGTTGTTTCGAGTGGTGAAACCAATCCCCATACAAACATCACGACATTGCTAGTAATAATAAGCAATAATGGGATTAATGCGACATGGCTCAAAATGAAAACTTTATTGGGTAATTCTTCCTTACGGTCGTTGATTAATTTTAGAGCTTTGAAACCTTCCCAAATGACACCCACAGTTATACCGATATGAAATGCATATGTCAATAACCCCATAGTATATGTCTTGTTAAAAATTGTCATGGCGATGGCCGAAATAATTAACAAAATCGTCCATTTCCAATTATTTAGCATCTTCAAACATTCTCGAATCCTCCTGATTCTGTTTCTTGTAAATTTGGGTTCGGTACTAAATTAGATGACCGTCGAGGGCTACGGACGACAGACGTGCAATACTGCATTTACAGCTTCTTCTACTAATGTCGAATCACCCATATAATATCGTGCAGCGTTTGCCATAAAGCGAGGTAAATAAATCCTTACAAATTGTTCTTGTTTAACTGGATTATCAGGGTAAATATGTTGTGCCATTGGCTTGACGACTTGATTCACCAATAGGTGTGCATATACCTGAGTTAAATCATAAATTTCCAAATCGGATACATTTACTTGCGATAATAAATTATCAGCGGTTTGAATAATGGTTGTAATGAGTTCTGATTTGTCAATTGTATTTGGTTTCAAAACTTCTAACAAATGCCCCATTGTCATTACGGAAGATGTAAAATCCATCATTAAATGTTCTATCAAAAGCTGTCACAATTATTCCTCGTTCAGTTTGGATACGTTTTCCATCAGAATGGGTGACAAATTGATAACCCAGAGATGGGATAATTTCATCTAATGATGATTCTTCAAATGTCATCAACTTTAATTCTAATTCATTGAGATTATTTTGAATACTACTGAATTCTTCATCATTCAAAACATAAGTTAGTAGTTTGGATTTTATCGTCCATGACTACCACCTTTCTAAATTTATTCTTCTATATTATATCATATTCGTCATAAATTTGCAGTATTTTGAATCGGACGATGTAGTCAGAAAAGAGAAGAGGTTTCCTCTTCTCTATAAGACTACCCGCGTTTACGACGATGAGACCAGAATCTACTCCAAATCCAGCATCCTGCTAGGTGCTGAAGGTGATAGCAGTACCTGTATTTGTAATTCACACGACGTTCACCACTGTGCCTTCAAGTAATCGTTTGAGACTCTATCATGACTGGTTTCATGGACACTCTTGCGTATCAGCCACATTCACATCCAATGATTGTGTACCAATAGGTTCTGATGGCTGGTCAGCGACTACAGATGGTTGGTCATAGTGATTTGTATCGATATTGACTGTTAACGAAGGTAATTCATCCATGACTGGTGCAACTGTTGGGATTGCACCAATACCATCTTGAGTTTGTGTCACTTTGTAACCATTCAACTCACCATCTAAATCAAATGTTGGAAGCGACTTCTGCAATAGGCGCAGATAGTTGTAGTTACATGATACCGTTAGCGTTGGTGCGTCACTTTATAACCGTTCAATTCCCATTCAAGTCAAATGTTGGAAGTTCTTCGGTGGTTGGTGTTTGACGAGTAACAGCAGATACAACACCTTGATTATCTTGATAAACAGCGAGAGCTTTATCAATTGCAAGAATATCAGTTAGATGTTGTACATCAGATTCAGCATCAGAAAGGGCTTTTTGTGCCTGTTTGAGTGCCAATTTTGCATCAGCTACTCGTTCATCAGCTGCAACTTTATTTTGCTCAGCTTCTGCCAATTTAGCAGTCAAATTACCCAACTGACCTTGCAAACGAGTTGCCTTATCACGAGCCTCCGAGTTTGCTTTGTTGATTTCACCTTGAACAGCTGCTACACATTCAGTCAAATGGTTGATGCAATTTGTAGCGCGCTCAGCTGCAAGATTCTTTTCTTCAGAGTTGCTGCTGTTGCATTTGCTGACAATTTAGCGACTGCAAGAGCTGCAGTTGCATTGTTCAACTCAGTTGTTGCATTTGCAATAGCAGTTGTACGTTGTTCTTGACTACGTGTAGCTGCTGACAATTTACCAGCTAATGCAGTTTGTCGTGCTACGAGTGCATCTCTTTCACCTTCTTGTCTAGCTTTTAGGGATTTGAGTTCGTTCAAATCACGTACTAGTGCACTATTATCCCCTTCTTGTTTGCGAGTTACAAACACAAAGTGGTGGTCTGCGATGAATTTCATTTTACGACCGTAGAAGGTTGGGTTGAGCGCATCATCCTTGAAGTTGTCGTAGTTGGCCACATACGCCTTAGTAGAGTCACTTTCTTCTTCAAGGTGGGTTGTCCCATCCTCATCAGTTGAATAAGTGCTACCTATATGGGCATTATTTTCGAACGCTACATAACGTGATACATCATTAGAACCCACAATGTTGGCAAGGGCTAGACCCATTTTGCCACCCATTGGTAATAAAAGAGCTCGACGGTGACCGTGGGTGTTATGCATGACATTTCGATAGTCATCCTTACCATCTAAGTAACATGTCATAAGCCAAATGTTTCGTGCGTTACATGCGGTTAAAATTAATATATCCATCTTCGTTACTTACGATATCACCTATCCAGAAATCCACCATTTTCAAGACCGATTTCGTTCTTGTTACTAGCGCAGTCAATGATGTATTGTGACTCAACACATTATTACGTTGCATTTCGTTGGCACGTTGTTGTGCGTAATCCAAGTAAGCATCATCCACTTGCATATTACCAGCAACACCATTTGCCTCACGCAATTCATTTCAATAATTTGACAAAGGCTTGAGATAATCCACGATTATCCACTTTGTAGCGGAAAACTGGACGTTCCTTGTAAGTACGAGTCGCAAAGTCATAAGGAGCTTTACGGTAGTCTTCAAGCGCTTTTTGGAAGTCCAACATGTCTTGAGTCGCTTCGATTTCGACAATCTTGACACCTTGGAAGTTAACAGGTTCCATTGTTGGATTACCTGATGCATCTTTTGGCGTATTATTACGGTTATGCTCGTAATCCATAAGATTATCATGAGCGACTGCAGTTCGTTCAGATGGGTTCAAATCAGTTGTTTTGATGACTGGTTTGTAATTATCCACTTCTTGCTGTTTAACGTCAATACGGCTACTTGTAGCAGCGATTTGCGTAGATTTTGCAGTTACTTGGTTAGTAACACCATCCAATTCTGTTTGGATTTCTTTAGGGTCTTGATTGACTGTTGCAGTTGCTTGGTCCAAAGCGGCTTTCTTGTCTTCAACCGTTTTCTCAGCTGTTTTGATAGCACTTACAGCGTCATCATGAGCTTGTTTAGCGTCTACGACTTGGCCTTTAGCTGTTTGTTCAGCAGTCTTTGCGCTTGACAATTCAGTATTGAGTTCTGATTTTTGCTCAGTTTTGGCATCGATGACCTTATTTTGTTCTTCAACAATTGCAGCAGCATTTTGTGCTGTTTTGATATCCTCTTTGATATTCGCAAGCTGTTTTTGCAGCGGTTGATTGTTGACCTTCTGCAGCTTTCACACCCTCAACCTTTTGGTCGACTGTTGCTTGTGCAGATTTGGCAACTGCTTTTAGCTTTTAGACAAATCTTGACCTGTCACTGGCGATTTGTGGGTAGTTGTTGATTCTGCTGGTTGTGATACTTCAGCGGCACTCACTTGACTAACATTACTAGCAGTGGCAGTTGCTGCGAAAATAGCAGCACCCATTGAAATTGTTTTCATTGTTTTGTTCATGATATTACCTCTTTTTACATTTTTATTTTTATCATGAATGAATTAGGGTTTCGGGACGACATGTCCGTTATGGTTCATTTGCGTATGCAAATAGAACGAAATGAGTTGTCGGTCATTCAACCCCGCATCAAACATGATGTTGATTTCATGGACTGATTAGGGTTTCGGGATGAAGTCCCGTTTAGGGTTCATTTGTGTATACAAATGAACGAAATCAAAACCCGCCAATTTGATAGCACCGTATGATGCTATCAAATTCATAGATGAAAATGGGTTTCGGGCGAATAGCCCGTTCCGAAACTCATTTGCGTATGCAAATGGTTTTATGTTAGAGGCTTAGGGTTGGGTTTGCTAATGAAACTGTTGGTAGTTTACTATTTTTTTACCATCCACAACTGATACCAAGTTGTGCTTTTGGATGATAGAAAGCCCGGATACCTCCACCAGTTTTTACCTTGTTTTTGAAATGTCAGACACCTTAACATGTTTTGCCGTATTCGTGTCAAATGTCGCTAACAATGTATCAGATGCTGGGTGCGATATAAATGGATTGACAACCATCTTTGTCGCATTTGATTGAAGTTCTTTTTGTTTTGACTTCAAATTGTGAACCTTCAACACGTTTAGCGGTACCGTCAGAATGTACAAATACTAATTCTTGAGTCAGTAGGTCTTTGTATGATGTGACATAAAGGCCATCTGGTTTTCCACCTTCCATTGACCAATCAAATGTCAATGTACCATCTTTTATCAAATACACACCACGCATCAGGTTCATCAGATGGGATATCATCTACAACCTCATTAGATGCATCAAATAATATATCATATTGGTCAGACGGTTTGAAACACTTGACTCCCGAACCAGAAATTTTCTGAGTTTTAATCTTGGATAACGGAATTGTTTGACCATTAACTGTAACTGTCGTTGCAGTTTCTGGTATTGAAATGTATGTCACCAACTTCTGACTACTCTTAATCTTTCCAGATGATACCTTTGTAGATTTTGTAGCGGTCATAAAGGCTGACATGTCCATTTTCTTAGCACTGCCGTCATTGTAGATGAATAACCCTTGTTTGGTTTCTGGTAACGTTACGAAACCTACATATTCCACACCTGGTAATAATTGGTTCAATAACACACCTCGTCCTGTAGTTGGTTGGGCATCTGACAAATGAATATTCCAAAGAATTCCATCAGAGTCGAAAACGCTCAATCGAGATTTATTTGTTGTGCGAGTGGCTTCGGGGAATGATTTTTCCTGTATACGAACATAATTATATTGGTCAATCCCCACAAACATGGGAGATTCGGGCATTTCGATTTTAGATATGGTGGCAAAATCTGCATCAATAATATCAGTCTTACGCTGTTTGTTACTGATTTTCTTAATGGATTCATGATGTCGGATGATTTCGTTTCGTCGTTTTAATTCTGACTCGAGCATGGATTGTGTAAATGTTAGGTCTTTTTGTAGTTTTTTACCCTCATCAATGATAGCTTGCATATCCATTTTACTAATACGATAAATTGGTAACGCTGCTATGTCTTGGGATTGCAATTCAGTAAATCTAAAATTGGATACTGTTTTATAATACTCACGAGGTAATCCTTTTGGTTTTTGCCCTGTTTGTAAAATCGTTTCCAATTCAGAACGACCTGTTGACAACTTAGCACAGGCGATGACTTCATTAATAACCTTTTGCAAGATAATGCGACCAGAAAGAATTTCCATACGCCTTAAAATACGCGCCTTCTCCTTTTCGTATTTTGCAACTAATAACTGTTGTTGGTATGCGACATATTCATGCAAATATTGTTTCAACCCATACTGAGTGATTACGCCGTCATTCAAAGCTGTGAATATATAAGACATTGTGTCTTCGAGTCCTGTCAATGCATATAATTGCATTTCCACCTGTTTGGGGTCGACACCGGCACGCAATGAAATTTTAATATCAATACCATCTTTACCGGAATGGTTATCAACCTTTGCAATTTCTGGTATTTTTGGCGGTACTTTTTTACCTTGTTTGTTGACAGTTTCGAGAGATGCGATGGCAATATTAGCAATCAAATCATCAACGCTACCGGAACGAGTGAAGGGTACTTCATAAACATGAAGTGCATGGTCCTTTTTATCATATCGCATACGTCCGCGAATACGAAGTTTACCTTTCCCGGTTTCGTAAGCATTCAATAATTCACTTTTATTGATGATGACTCCACCAGTTGGGAAATCTGGCCCCTTTTAAGGTGTCAAGTAATTCTTCTGTTGTGGATTTTGGTCTTCACAAATATTGAATCACAGTGTCCATTAATTCACCTGTGTTGTGAGTTGGAATGGAACAAGCGAGACTCACAGCGATTCCCGTGGCACCGTTCATAAGTAATACTGGTATTTGCGCTGGCAAAATACTAGGCATTTTCTCGGTTTCATCATAATTCCATTCATAAGGTACTATGTCAGGGTGATAAAAGGGCCCCCATGGAATCACCAATTGGTGTAGTTCGGCTCTTGATATATCGGGCATGGGCTAGCGGGTCACCATAAATAGAACCGTTATTACCTTTATACTCACAAGTGGTTCTTGATTTTTCCACTCTTGGGACATGTTGGTAATTGTTTCGGCAACAGCCGAATCCCCATGAGGGTGCCATTTACCAATAATATTACCTGTTAAACGAGCCAATTTAACATTTGAATGTTTAGATGTGGCTCCAGACTGAAAATATTCATATAAGGAACGTCGTTGTACTGGTTTCAACCCATCGCGAATGTCAGGAATTGCTCGGTTTTCGATAACTTCCATACCATAATCAATAAAATTATTAGTGAAAGTTGTTGGTAAATCTATTCTATTTGATTGTTCTTTCACGAGTTTTCCTTTCTAATCTTGAATAAAATAACTTCGACGTGCGGCGACATCATTTCCCATTAACTGCTTAATGATGCGATTTAATTCATCTATATTTTCAACATAACATTGGGATAGTTTACGCGTTTCTGGGGTCAGGATGGTTGTAATAACTGGGATTGTTCTGAATTCCCCAGCCCCTTTATTACGGTTGACCTCTTAATAGAGGCTCGATGTTTATCTACGAACGCTTGCTGCGAGCATCATCATCACATATAATATTCCTTACCATTCTTCATCTCATTAACGAATAATGGTGTTTTCGAGAATGTAAAACATTACCGTTTAATATGAGCTCTGGTGCATATTTTTGCGATAAGGGTAATAATCAAGAGTGCGGATGTGCAACCCGTCGACATCCTGGTCGGTGGCGATGATAATTCTATGATATTTTTAATTTTAATATCAGAAATTTTCACCAAATCCGCAACCCAATGCTGCAAAGAAGGTTGAAATCTCTGCATTTGCTAGTGCTTTTTCCAATGTTGATTTTTCAACGTTTAGCACCTTACCACGAAGTGGTAAAATTGTATGGAAACTTGGGTCTCTGTTAGATTTAATTGAACCCCTGCAGAATCACCCTCTACGAGGAATAATTCATTTTCTTCTGGGTTTTTACCCTTAGCAGATGCCAATTTACTAGATGTGTATAATTTAGCATCTTTTTCATCAATCTTAACGTTTTCATCGGTTTCTTTAGCCTTTTTCCCAAAGTTCCTTGATAACGTCACTAATAACTTCGAGTTGAATAATGGCTATTTGACGGTCAAATCCGTTGACGCTGTTTGAGAATACCGCATCAGCTACAAATTTTGTTACCTCATCGGATACAAGTTTATCTTTTGTTTGAGGTTGCAATTCTGGGTCATCATGTTTTAGGGTCGATAACTGCGTAAAAACGGTCTTCTACGTGTTTTTCGTTTTTATCAATTTATCAATTGGTGTATTGCTATTCACCTTATTGATGAGTGCGATGCGCGCTTTATTTTCATTATCAATTTCTGACTTAAATGTCTTATAATAATGGCGCAAAAGTGCCAAACACCCATTATAAAAACCTGTTTCATGCGTACCGCCAAGTTTATTATATGTGGTGTTTGTAAATGCTAACACCCTACCGTTCCTTTTTGGAGAGTCCCATGGCCAAATTCAATCGCATATGTACAGAATTGCCCATGACAACGTCTTCACCTTCAGTCGTAATGGATACAGGTTTTCCGGCCAAATCATTTTTGTCATCCTCTGTTGCAATGATACGTAAATAATCAACAAGACCGTTATCTGAGTGATAAACAATTGTTTCATCATCACGCTCGTTGTTAAAGATGAGAGTTGACCCGGGATGCAAATATTGCATCTGATTAAAATATCGTTTTAGTGTTGGTACTGAAATTTTTGTAACACGGAAAAATGTGCTATCAGGTTTGAAATGAATCAAAGTACCAGTATGACCTTTTTGTGGGGGTGATACGGGTAATGCACCTTTGATTAATTTTTCAACAGGGTATTCCCCCGTTTTCATAACGGTCGTGGTAAATACCGTCTTCCTTATAAATAGTAACATCAAAAAATTCTGAAGTAAAATTAGTAGCAGCCGCACCAGTACCATTTAGACCAGCGGAGAATTGACTACCATTAGCCTTACGATTGGCTCTCATTTTACCACCCGCACCAATACGGGTGAATGCTAATCGTTCTTCGATTTGACCGGGGTTGGCCTTACTCTCATATGGTGAAATCCCACGCCCATAGTCTTCAACCGAAACCGAATCATCTTCATATAATGTTACAATGATTGGGTCGTTTGGGTTCTTATAATTCGTGTATTCGTCATAGGCATTATCAATAACTTCACGCACAATGGTTTCGAGACCTAGCGAACTCGTGTCACCGATATACATACCAGGGCGTTCTCGGACCTTATCACGGTCCGAAAGTAGAATAATTGTATCTGTCATGTGTTTTAAGTCCTTTCAACGTCTAGTATATCACAAAAAAGACAATAAGAAAAGACCATGCGGTCGTTTCTTATTGTTGACTTTCTAGTAACTTCACGACGTCGTCGAGAGCTTTTAACCCGTCATCTGTATCTTTTTCTTCTAATTTGTTATCAACAAAAGACGCAAATCGTAAGTCAACAGCGTCTAGTCGAGCCGCCATTAATGAGCTTGTGGATGATAACTTCTCGAAAGAATCAGAGTTTTTAACAATTGAATTAGTCAATGTTGTGACATCAGTCTGCATGGTACTCAATGTCTCAATGAGTGTTTTCATAAGTTTGAGTTGATTCATGCTATCCAATTTCGTTTCAATTGTATCTTGATTTTTCGCAATTGTGTCAAACACGCTTTGTTTGAATTCATCAATAGACGCAGTTACTTCTTCAGCTGTTTCATCATTTGCGATGACATCGATTAATGCATCTAATTTCTTGTCAAATGTTTCCTTCATGACCGTGAATAATCGGTCATTTGCCGCTTGGACTCTTTTCAATTGCATTCAGACTTTGAGCTAATCCTGATTCGATAGCAATCTGTCTATCAGTCACTTTTTCCAAATCACTTTGAGCCTTTTGGGTCAATTCTTCAAGATTGTCGAGACGTTTTGTTTGCAACTTTTGGTCATCCCGTACAGCAATGAGGGTCTTGAGCGACCCCCGTAACTGCTGTTAAAATGCTCGATAATGGTGTAGTATCTTTGGCGTTCATTAGTTATCACCTCCGAATAGTCAGAGAAGAATCCTTTTAGTATGCGATTCATCACTATCATTTGAATCATGTTCTTTGATTGGCCCTTCTTTTGGTGCTTCATCAGGTAACGTGACAACAATTTTGAACCGGTTCAACAACGCTATCATTATGAATTGAAGTGTCATCTTCAATGGTACCCACTACTTCCACAGAGTCGTTTGCTACAACTACGACCTCATCATCAGTTTGCTCTACATTGACAATTTCTTTTGCCGTCTGTTGATATTTATCATGTAACTCATCCATGAGATGGGCAATATCAGTGTTAGCCATTTGATTAAATGATTCTTCGATATCTTTTGCACTCGGTCCCGTATAAAGAGGTGAGATTTGACAAAACTTTATCATCAATTGATTTGAGAGTTTCACGTAATGTCTTAACCGTGTTATGGAATAATTCATTTAGATTGTCAATAGTTTCCTGTTGATTGGATAGACTGTCACGGATTTATTCATATTGGTTAACTCCATGTCCATTCGTTCACGAGATTCTCGACATCGGAAAGAAATGTTTTCCATCTTATCACCAATGCGTACAACGCCATACTCGATATTTGATAAGTCAACATGTTTGATATGATTATCTAATTTCTTAGACGCATCCGCTACAGAATCGGACCAAAATTATCCATCTGAACTGTTGTCACAACCTGCTGACGATTTAATTCCTCTAAGGCATTTTGTCGTGATTCTGACAAGGCTTGGTCGATGTTATCGGTTTGGTCCAATAGTTGACCCAGTGTGCGATGACCAACGAGTGCTGACTTTTTAAATCTTGGTATTGATTGACTAGATGTTCACGACCCTCGGAAATCGACTCTGTATCGATTTTCAATACGTCAGAATGATAATCGCCAACTGCATCGAGAAGCGACTCGATATTATCCTTTACTTTTGATTGAATAACCCCTACAACGTCTACCTTTTTGACTTGTGAGGCGAATTTCGTAGTTGTAACTGAATCGTGTCATTTGATAGTTTCTTCATATCATTCATATTATTCACCTCCGGTTGTTCGTTGTCTACTGATTGCCAATAACGCGTCAATCGAGCCTCCATCAAATTCATATGTTGAATGACTTCTGTAATCAATTGTTTGTTATGTTCTGTATCACTCGTTGCAGATGTAAACAACTCTGACAATGCGTCTAACTTATGATGTAAAGTTTGTACACGCTCTCTCTGAGTGGCGTCATAATTTGCACATTCCAGGCTTACGCGCTCAAGAGTTTGGTCAACTGCAACTACAGATTCCGTCAATAAAGTAATGCGACTTTGATATTGAGGGTCTAGTAAAACTTCTTTTAGATTGATGAGCGCCGATGTCAAATCTGTAATACGTTTAGTATATCCGTCATAAACTTCGCTAATTCGAGCAACAATTGCATCTTTATCTGCTGCATGTAAAGATACAATTTCTTCTAGTTTTTGTGAAAAATCGTTTTTCAATGAATGAATGACATCATCATTAATTTTACCCTCATCGGCCGATGTTGATAATCGAGTTAGCGACTCAATAATCGCACGTTGGTTTTCCAACACATCGGATAATTGCGTTCTAGTGTCACCCATTTTTTCTTGGGTATCAGTGGCTATTAGTGATACTGCAAGTGAATTTTCACCAATACTCACTAATTGTTTTGAAATATCATTAAGATTATCAAGTTCTTTGCTAATCATTTCGTTCAAAATGGGTAACATAACCTGTGTGTCAGTTACTGATTGTTCAATTGTCATGGTAATTCTTACGCCAATTGGCGTCCTTTCTATTCAGATTGAAGAGCGTCCAGTAAATCTTGTTGACCCTCTTCCTTTCCATTGATGCGTGGTAAAACTTCTTCGTCAGCTGTATTTCGTGTAACGATATGTATAATTTGTACAGGGTGTTTTTGACCAGACCTATGTAAACGTTTGATTTGCTTGTCGATATACTTCATTGAACCAAGTCAATGAAAACCAAATGATGATGTGACCACCGTCTTGTAGGTTCAACCCGTGACCAACGCTTCGTGGGTTTGCTAGCATGACTGATATCTTTCCATCATTCCATTGTTTGATAATATCTTTTACTGATTTGGATTTCGTATCGAGCAATACGGCATCGGGTAATACGGATTTGATACGCTCCAAATCAGATATAAAATTATAGTATATCAAAACAGGTGATGTGGAAACTTCGACTAACTCTTTCAATTTCTGGATTTTGGCATCATGAAATACAGTGAAATTAGTACCGTCATCATGAATTTCATTGTCATAGATTGCTCCTGTAGCGAGTTGTATGAGTTTCGATTTTAAAATAGCTTTATTACTATGACCAATTCGCATCTTCGGTTTGTGCGGATACAACACCACGTTCACCGCTTGTTTCCAATTCTCGAAGTTCTTTTCGAATTTCTGAATCTAAATATTTGTATACAGCTTCAGCCTTTCGATTCATTTCGACATATTCATTAGTATATGTCACATCTGGTATATCAATAAGACCATTACCTCTCATTGATATCACATAGGGCTCAATTTTTTCATATATAGCATCTTCTGCACCTCGTTGCAATTTCCATGAATAAATTTGGCCAGTTCTTCTGTCCATCATATCCGGTTCAAAATAGTAACCGCGATACTTGAAGAAATTATCACCCAAACGATATTTTATTTGTGGGTCAACTAATGCACGAGTTCAGACCAAATATCCAATAATGAATTGGGTGCTGGTGTACCAGTCAATCCTATAAAATAAGATACGCCATGTGTTAACCATTGTAATTTTTCAAAACGTTGAGAATTATGTGATTTAAACATTGACAATTCATCAACGACCACCATATCAAATGGTGATTCGTGACCACCTCCAAAAGCGCTCAATATGTTTGAAAGTTGTTCGGGGTTGGTTGTCAAAATTGTTGGTTTTTTGATATTTCGAACTTGTTCAAATAATTGGTCTCGCTTCTTCTTGGTCAATCCAACATTGACAAGGGACATCAATATCATATCCCCATTTTTCAACTTCCCTGGACCATGTGTCAAGTGCGACCATTTTGGACCGATAATCAATACTGGTTTGTGATGAGTAATTCCTATTAGTCGAGAATAATTCATTAATAGTTGCCAATGTGTGAGAGTTTTACCAACCCCATATCCACAAACAAAGCGGACCTTTTCGTCTCAAGTGCAAAGTCAACTAACTGTTGCTGGTATGGTCGCAATTGGGCACCATTCGGTGTCATCAAACAATCTTTTTGGTTAATTTGTTTTGGAAATGATACCTCTTTATCACCAACAACCATAATTGGTTCTATTGCAAATTCGCGTAATAAATTCAAATCACGATTGAATACTGATGTATTCGGATATACCATGATAATTTTTGCTGAGAAGCGACTTTAATTAGTTGTTCATGACTGGGTTACCAACTTGATTCGTATTTGGTCTGAGGGTTGCTAATCGTTTAGAATTTGTGTATACTAAATCGTCATTGTGTAAATTTGAGTTTTAATGGTTCTATGGATACCTGCTGTAATGGTGGTCGAACAATGACAATTGTCACTATTAAGCACCTCCTTTATATTTTGGATAATATTCAGCACTCAATGGTTTATAACTTAATCGATGTTCAGGTGTATAACCATATTTTCTAAGTGCCTCTTTATGCTCTTTAGTGCCATAGCCAGTGTTTGTATCGAATCCAAATTCAGGATACTCTTCTGATAATTTAATCATGATTTGGTCATGTAAAAATTTTGCAACCAAAGACGCACAGGCAATTGATAATGACATGGTGTCACCTTTAACAATAGTTTTTTGCTCAATTGGCAAATCTAACTTTTGCCAGTCGCTACCATCAATAAGCAAAACTTTTGGTTTGTGGACGAAAGATTGCACGACATCCATCATAGATTTTCGAATGGCCGGGTTAATTGTATACGTATCAACCTCATGTGCTGATTTGATATCGAACCTCACTTCAATTGCCTTTTTCATAAATTTCCTTTACTAATCAGAGCGTGTTCAGATTTCGGAATCTGCTTTGAGTCGTTGATTTCGGGCAATTCTACCCCGTCTGGTAAAAATAACACCCGCTGTAACTAGAGGCCCAGCCAACGACCCTCTTCCACTTCGTCCAATCCACACATTTTACCTTTATACTGTTGTTCGTAAAATAAACTAGGCATTAAATACCACCTTCCTTAATAGGTTCTAATGTAATAACTAATTTGTAATTTTCAGTGTCTGATAATTTAGTCGATTCAAAGGTTGTTGATTTTATTACATGATTATTATCGTCCGACAATAATCCACCATCAACAAGACCATCAATCAATGCCTTTACTGTTGGATACCAATTTGGCGCATCCATTCTCCTAGATGTTGGTGGTTGCACATCAATGGTAATGGTACATGGATTTTTACGTGTATATACCGCACGTTCCCATTTATCATTAGCGGATAACTTACGTAGAAATTGCGTTATTTGCGACTTCACTCTAAAATGCATACGGTCGTTTGCGGATATCATTTGATTACCGTTTTTGAGGGTTGTGGGGTTTGTTTTTCGAGTTAATTCATATTCAAATTGATGCATTTTAACCACCATTACTTAGATATTTGATAGACATCGCAGAAACAAATCCTACATATTTGGATAGTAGTTCATCATATACCTCTGGAACTGTTACAGCATGAATATATGTCAAATCTGTACGGTGCCAATCCTCCTCAATACCCTTTGGAATTGGTACGGCTGATATGATTTTAACATCTTTAACGTCACCAAATCCGTATTCGGTAATTTGTTCACCGCGTACTAATTTGTTGTATGGCGTTACTGTTGCAGTAAATTCAATTAAATCTCCGGGTAATATCATACCGGCTTTGACAAATTCGCGTGCATATGATGTCCACACATGGTCCGTCAATACTGTATGTTTATACTTTTGCTTGACCTGACACAATAAGATGGTAGGTTTTCCATCATAATCACGACCAAATCGACCAACTTCAGCTCGTACAGTTATTGTTTCACCTTCTTGTCGACTCATATTCACTCGTTTAGCGTCAGATTTCGTTTGATGAATAATAGCTTTTGTGCGATATTAATAGTTTTGTCTAAGTTTTGATTTTTCAAGACAATAAATCGGTCAGGATTTTGACGGATACATTCCTCATACCCTTGTTTCACACGCACTAAAAATTCATCATCTTCATACTTGTCCGTATGTGTACGATTAGTTCGACGTTCTTTGGCAGTTTCAATATCAACATCCAAATAAATAGTCTTATCAATTGGGGCGTTTCTTGTGATGGCGCGCTGCAATGTTTTGATTACATTAATGTCATATCAAGTCCATATCCTTGATACGCTAGTGTTGAATCCGTATATCGGTCCAATAAAATGTAATCATAAATTTTCAAACTAGGTATGATTACTTGTTGCACCATATCGTTTCGTGCAGCGAGAAATAAAAATAAGTCTGTTGTTTGATGACGCGGCATATCTGATTTAATCACTTCACGAATATGCTCACCTAGTTTTTGTGGTTCCTGGTTCTCTCCAGTACAAGCACTTTAAACCCGTTTGATTCTAATTGACTCTTTACGCCGTCAATGACGCTCGTTTTACCACTACCATCAATACCTTCAAATGTAATTAATCTAGCCATTTAATAAATCACCGTCTCCTTTCTGTGTTGCAAAATAATTATATAAAATATCGTCGTCAATCATGTAACCTAAATGATTGAGATAATCCACAAAGGGTTTGATATACCCGTATGACTCTGGGAATGTATCAGTTTTTATTGTACGATTAACTGTCAGTTCGTCAGCATTAACTGACGTAGCAGTCATTTCAGTAATTATATTTTGAGGTGGTAATAATTTTTCAACAATATTTCGAGCATCATCGTCATCGATTTGTAATTGAATATGTAATTTACCAAGTTCATCTGTCACAAAGAAATTAGGTTGTGGGGTATATCTCAAAATGTGAAGATGGTCATCATCAGGTATACCTTCGGTGGAAATATGAATCCATGATTGAATTTCGTCTGGTAATTTCGTATACACGTGTAATTCACCGTCTACGAACGACCAATCTTTCAAAGTTAATGAAAATTTTTCACATTCGATTTTATACTTATTTTCGGCATTTTCAATCGATGTCAAGGAAATCTCTCGACTTGGAATTGTGTGAACAATGTGCGTCAATCCGTATAAAACTGGCACATCGTATGTTCTAGTATCGATAACTTGGTCACCTAAATGTGTATAGACAGTCATTGGTATATACAGTGTTTCTTGTTTGGGCTCACGCTTTGCAACGCATACATCTGTGCCATTGAATTGCACAAATGAATCTTTTTTATAACCTCCAACTATCGAACCCATTGGATAGGTTAATCTTATCATCGTCATATCACTATCACTCCAAATTTCAGAGATTCGTGGTACATATCCCAATAAAGCTGGTGGTTGATTATCCATGCTGTCCATATAAATTGGCAATTGTGTAGCTTCAAATAATCTTTAAAAGTTGGATATTCTTCTACATATTGCGTTTTTATTGAACAAATTTTTAAAAATAATTCATCAAAAATAAATCCTTTTTCTATATCATTAATATATCACATATATATCATAAAGTCAATCGAACACTAACCAAAAAAATGAATTCGTGTACGTACTAATTGAGGTGATGGGTAGTGCACCATTCAATCATACTTGACAAATTATTCTGAGGGAAAAATGCATCGAGTCCTTGATGATGACCGTCTAACTCTCGACGATTAGTTTGAATATCCCCATTTGCATCATATGATATATAAGATATGGTTGCAATCTGGTCAACCAATAATGATAAAAATACAATTGGACCGATTTGCGGTCCACGAAGGCTTTCTGTTGTCACTTCGATAATATTCGGTTCAATAACTTCAAGGCTAATGATGGCGCCATTACATTCACAAAAACCAGTATTTAAACAATCAAATAGTGATAATATATTACCCAACCAACCGGGTCCAAAATCATTATTTGTCATTTCTGATTCAGCCTGGTCTAAAAAGTGTATGAATTTTGCTGCCGAATCGGGTGTAGAAAATATTACTCTAGTCGTTGTTGTATACATACTCATGCAGAATTCTTTCTAGAGGTGCTAATGCACGCTTGCGATTGTTTAGTAAATTGGTAATATATCATGGTATACAAATTTCCATAATATATTACGTGGTTTATCAAATTCACCATAGTATTCAACTATGTCAGGATTGAATTTTGATTTGAACGCAGCTAATGACCCTGTCAAATCACCGTCCACGCCGCCCATTGATAATTCATGGAATCCTTGAATTTTTGCATCTTCTATAATAGTTGCAAATGTCAAATACTGTCCAGAAAAATTTTGCAAAATCATCATTCATCCCTGCATAAAGTATCTCTTTATAAGTATTCGATGCGATTACCAATGCACACTTACGACCAATGGTTTGTCTGATTTTTGGCAGGGAATTTAATAAATCAATGAGTGATTGACTACTTTGAATTTGCTCATGCAATTGATGGTATTTTTTAGGTGCCCGACCCAAACGAATCCTATCGGCAACCAACTTGTTATAGTTTTCTCGTTCTTTGTTGAGCGCGTCAGTAACATCTATAGTTGAAATATAACTCAATTTCGTCATTGAATTCATTAAATAATGATTCGAAATAATCTTTGTTTCGTAATGTAATACCTTGTCGAATTTCTGTCGCTTTTATTACACCCATAAAATCATCAAGTTTGTCAGCGCCGAATTTACCTACAGTAACATATTTTCGGGTAGCATCCCTAATCAACCGTCGTGTTTTTTTCGAAAAACTATCAGGAAACTCTCGATTTAAAGAAACTGTCATATGATATCGTGGTTGAATGGTTGATGATAATATTTTTGAAAATCCTTGATGCTCATAATCTTCTCGCAAAAATTGATTGACTAATCCTAATCCACCGTAAGAAATATATTCATTATTCGATGTCCTACGTCTGACTAACACCGGTGGGTCTATTTTTACATATTTTGCACCCCCAACACGTGTAACTAACGAAATGTCTCGTAATACATCAGATACTAAATCTTCATCAGAATAGTCCATGATAGGCCCTTTTGGAGCATACCACAATCCATTTCGAGATAAAAATTGTACAGCGGCAATTGGTTTCCCATTTCTACTCCACATGAACCGATGGGGTTCCCATTCGGATTTGACACGTGCCCAAGCCGTTTTTTGCATAAAATTTCCGTTGAGATGTTGGTTGATGAATTCATCAAATATGTGGTCATCAAATTCGTGCATCAATACAGTCAAAATTGTATCACCCTTTCTACTATTGAATTGTCAATTTTATTGACTTTCTACTATTATATTATAAAATTCATAATTTATCCAGTAGTGAACTAGTAATTATAAAAATCTACTCGTCGATATACATATATAATTTTGTTATGGAATTTATAAGTTTCTACCAACATATAACCCTAGTTTTTCTGTCTAGTGTCTGATATAATGCCATCAATTGGTATGTGTATATCGTTAGTTATATAATAATCATTACATGACGAATATTTAATCAATTCAGATAACGATAATATTTCAAATCGTGATGCGTCATCTACTGTGAAATTTTTCCAATCCTAAATTTTTCAAATGGTATTGATACGCCGAGTCGAATTAGTTTACAATTCGGAATTGGTGTCTCACCAACAATGGTTTTCCCGAATAATAGTTTTGATAATTCATCATTCGAAAAATTCCCAATTACTTTAAAAATCATTATACAAACCCTCCCTCATAAATAAATTGTACATAAACGTGAATCTGTGTCACATAAAACAGAACTAATTTGTTTATTCTGTAACAGGTCAATCGATATCAGTGTACTGATGTCTTCAAATCGGAAATCCTTTGTAGCCATTCCCTCAAATACAAACCTGATATGCCAGTGATAACTTGACTGACGATAAATGATATATAAATCATGAATGACATCTGATATTTGTTTCATAATTCACCTTTCTAATCAAGGATTCGTCTTAAATGAGTTAGCGATAATCTATTTTGGTAAAACATACGTTCAATATGATGACTCCGCCAAATATAGATATGGTATGTACTATTCGGGAGATTGATAGTTTTAATTCATCCCAATCTCTTTTTGTTGTACGCTCATTCGATAACCTTTCTACTATTTGTTAAAATAATCTAGTTGACGCAAATTCGTCAAAACCTGTTCGCGTAAATCAGATAATGTATCAAAACTAGTATCTAAATCACGTGTCTTTATAAGTGTTTTTAGTTCAACTGTGTCTTTTGTAACTGTTGTCACAATGATATCAGCGTCTTTGTCTAAAACATTATCATGGTCATTAATGACATCACGAACAATTTGTTTTGCTGCTAGTAAATCCTTGTCTAATGGAATGGTGATAACCAATGGATATGACCGTTGTCGAATCCAACAAATCATTATTTACAATAATTGCCTCATTTAGTAGATAATTTGGAACAATTGCCCGTTCATTAGTGGTCAAATGAATGACAGTATGGCGCATATTTATTTTTTCAATAATACCTGAAATATCTTTTTTCTGGTAATCGAGATTCGTTGACCAATTTTGAATGTCTCAGATGACAATAATAGGGCCCGGCCAAGATATTCTTGAGCGTATTCTGCAATAAAAACCCCAAAACGGCGACTAAAAGCGCCGAATTGGTCAAAAATGTTTTCGTCATATCGCCCAAGATTCCGAATCTTTCGATGACGGCGACTATAGTAATGGCAATAATGGAGATTCGTGCAATCTTTCGCATAAGTCTATTAGTGATGTTGTCATGACTGCAATGACACGTGCAAATATAAAATCCACCAATGAAAAATACCAATGTCCAATAAAATAGAAATAATTAATGAAAAATCAATCATTGTATCGCACAAACCTTTCTAGTTTACCAACCACTTGATGCACCTCCACCATCAAAGCCACCTCCACCCCAATCTCCAGATGCCCAAGATGAACCGCTATCAGAAGAATGTGAAGAACCACCACTATATGAACTACTACCTGATGACCAGGTGTCATGATAATGCTGTTGACGTTTCGTTTCCAAATATTGTTCAACTAGTAATGCTGTCCAAGTAGCGTTATTGACAAAATCATAATCATCAGGATAAAGTTTGTCGCTACCTTTATAGTCGTGTTTGGAACGACATAGTTTGTCTTCGGCAATGCGTCTTTCGCGTTCTTTACGTTATCTTTTTTCGCGTTCTTGTCTGTCGTTATATTCTCGAATTCGCTCAGTTGTCCATGAAGGGTTCATTTTGAAATGCAATTGTCCCGGATATAATTTATCATGTCCATGATATGAATATTGCGAACGTTCAAGCCAATCAGTGTCACGAAATTGTGTCAATCGGTCAACGGTCCATGTATTATTATCAACAAAATCATCATCTTTCGGTGTTAATTTGTCCTCACCTTGATAATCATATTTTTGAATGTCTTAAACGGATATAATAATCCAATAAGTCAATAATTGCTTGAATAGCAATCACAATCACCTTCAAACTGATAATGAGTATCGCTGAACCAATAAGTATTTGGAAAAGTATCTTTTCGGTGTTTTTGACCTTTTGAGTATGCTCTTGTTCTGCCTGAATTTCTTCGTCAGTTTTTGGTCGAGTTTCGTCATAAATTTCATCTAGTATGTGAGTGATGGCACCATCATAATCTCCATTTCGCATATAAGATTTAGAACCGTCCAAAATATGACGAGCTTTTTGAGTCAGTCAGTGTCGTTGCCAATTCATTGGATGTCTCAATTCTGAATTTTCGGTCCTTGATTGCTATTGCAATAAGTGCACCTTTGTTACTATCAGAATATCCGATTTTCCATGCTCGTGCGATGTCATTGGCTCTAGTTTCGATACTGTCGCCATCTAGTGTGTCGACAATATAGATCTGATTTGTGTTTCGGATTTTGAGTTCATATCGGATAACTTGGTTGAGATAGAATCAGACAAATAATGATTGGGGTCATAAATTCCGTTAATCGGTTTATCAGGTACGCTTGATTCTGCATGGGCCGATTTCGGTGCGACAATGAACAGAAGGGGTAAGAATAATAATAGCAGTAATTTTTCAATTGTTGTCACCTCATGTAATTTTAATTTATTATTTACTAATTTTGTTATTTTGAAATATTATTATTTATTGAGTGATTATTTTTCATCCACGACATCTTTCCAAACAAATAAGGCGCCCAAGGCGTTAGTGATGTAGAAAATATATTTCCCCACATTTGCAAAATTCCCTTGAACAAAAGCCTTGAATAGTTGAATAATATCGTAAACAAACCAGAATGACCATTGGGTGTCGATTTTCAATGCATTAAATGTATTAGCAACGAGTGAAAATGCGAATACAATAGTTGTCAACCCGAATAACCATGTCACCTGCCCACCAAAACCAATAAAGTTTACAGTTGCTGAGAAAATGATAGCGACAAAATGTTGTCACCAACCCTATCAACTGTTTGCGTGGTTTACTCATTGTGTTCGGTAACCCATCGTGTGACTCATTCCACTTCTTAATGGCAATTGTATAAATAATAAATGTCACCGGATAAGTGATGATAGCGGCTTTATTCCCGAGTATAAAATCAATAGCGCCTGATAGTATAGTATTGATAATACCCAAATAATTCCCCGATTTCTTTAATTTACCTGTAAATCGAGTTGATAACATGGAAATACCAACGTTGATGACTGAAATCAAACCTAACGGGATATAGGGTGTGATTGGTCCCCAATCAACAAATTTATCGAGACGTGTCCCTAAATAACCAGAAGCTATGGCAATACCAACGACTAATATGACACCTAAAAATATCAAAAATAAATAGATGTTTCGAATTTTTTCAAATAATTTCTCATAAAAAGACCTTTCTAATTAATGTGTGAACTATAATGATTGCAGTATTCAATAAGTTCAGTAATATTTGAGGCGGTTCGATGCCAGGTATCTGGTGAGTTATTACCGTTTAGGAATTTAATTGCTGTTGCACCGGCGTTTTCCCATTCTTCCAAATTTGGATTAAAATCATCGATTAGGATATCGTTGGCCTGTAGATTGCGCCCCAACCAATGTTGAGCTGTTTTAACTTTTGAGTCTTATGTGAATATTACATTTGAACCGGGTACAAATTCACATAGCCATTTGCATTTGTCCATGGTCGCTTCGCGATAATTTAGTGGTGGGGATACACGTGACAAGAACAAATAAGGTATTTGAAATTCTTGCAAAAATAGCACAAATGCTACCATTTTTGAAATTGGTTCGCATGTTGAAAAATAATGAGGTTGTAAAAATTTTGGATTTTCACCAATGTAATCGTCTTTGATGTGCTCTGCAATGACACCGTCCATATCAATAAAAATCATTATGAATCCCTTTCTATTAAAAACAAAACCGTAAAAAGAATAAATGATGATGACAAAAATGAGGGCATGAACCTCATTTTTACTTTGTTGATTCTCTTGTGCTTGTTCAAGATATGCATAAGCTGCGGCAACTACGGCATTTGGGTCGTCAATTTACCATATATGACAACAATAAGTCTTTTTGCGTCTTCTGATAACGTATTGACAACACCCGCCAGCAAACGAGCCTGTTGGTCCTCGTCACCAATCACTACGGAACCAGTGCCCCTAAATACATTTTGGGTTATTATAGGCAAAAATAAAAGTTTCGTCGCCTGTTGCGTGCTGAGTTTGTTTTTTCAAATTCTTTGATTAAATTTTTCCATGTCGTGTTTACCTCACAAATTTTTAAATTTCTACTATTAATAATCTTTTGGTATAAATCTACCAGTCATTGGGTCAATTTTATATATAGATTGATAGTATCATCGATTGCTCTATCCAAACCAATCATGAGAGATGTTCCAGCAGTTACACCCAACATGATACCGATAATACCTGCGCATAAACCCCACCAGAATTAAGGTTAATAAAAATTGCTCTAAATCCATAAACGGATAGTTTTCCATATAATAATGTTCATAATTTTTCACCCTTCAGTTTTCCCATAATGATGGTTCAGTTTCGGGTTCGGAAATATCTCATACGAGTGTTTCGTCTTCGAATATATCCTTTCTAAATTTTAAATTTTCAAAAAGTGAAAATAGGGTTCAGGAAAGTTCCCGTTTCAACCCTCAGCACGTATGTGATGAGGGTCAATTATTACGTTCGAATGTGATAATTGATTGTATTATCTCACTTGGTGATTTTCTATGTATGTTAATCATATGTTCTAATACGTTCTTAATATATAAACGCCTAGTCTCTTTTGGTGATTCACCATCGATACCTGTATAATGCCCTCAAAATCGATTTATTATTATCAGTGGTACGAATTAAATAAATGTCCATGTATCTTATAAATCCGGATATATCCAAATCTGACCTGTTTTGGAGTAATATAGCATAATCAACATTAACATCACAAAGAGATAGCGCGGGTAATATCAGTCCATAATCGTCTACTAACGTTATGATATTTTTCAATTCAAATTTAATAGTACATCATTCATGATTACAAATGTTTTTGTCTTTTCGAGGTGATAATTCCGGCAATCCACAATCAGATATTTGCTTGTTTAAAAAGGTTTAATAATAAATCAATTTTTGAACCATACGCGTTCCTTTTCTGTCACTAGACTTATTATAACATAGATTATCGTGACTTGTCAATTTTGATAAGAACGCATAAAAATAGAAAAATATTCAATTTCAATGCATAAAATCGCAATGTGTTGAAAAATCGCTAAAAATAATCCAATTATGCTCATATAAATTTGCAAACATCCGAATTTTATATGAATTGGATAAAATTGGATTTGAAATTGGATTTTAGTGTTAGCGGTTTCAAATAGCTATGTAAGCTATTTTTAACTAAATACTATTTTGAATTAAAAAGTACAGAAAATTTTTAAATAGTTTGTAGATTTTTCGTAATTTTTGATAATTTGATATTCAAATAATTTTAAATCGCATGGTTGATGGATTTGGAACGTTTTCAAGAAATCAATTTCAAATCCAATTTTATCTAATTTCTGAAAAATTATCAAATACATCATATATAAAATTCTGAATGATTATGCGTTGATAAATCATTGAAATTAAAATTTCATAGATAGAAAGGGGTTTCGGGGCGAAGCGTTTTCGGAGTATTCCGAAACCGAACGCGTAGCGTGAGCCCGTTTATCCTCTTTTGCGTATGCAAAAGGGTAATGTTCTGATGTATGCTATATGTTATATTTTCTTCCTATATATTATTTATTTTTATCATTTATATTTTTAACCTATGATTATTGTTCAAATAGATATCTCAATAGATGGTGATAATTTATTGATATTTGTTTTGATTAAAAATATTCAATTTAGTGTTGACATTGCAATACCTTGTGCTATACTAATAATAGAGTAGTGAATAACTAACCTTTCTCCTACTTCTGTTGAAGTTTTCACTTTGTGAAGTAATAGAATATTGGCAGGGTGCTCCTTTACCCGTCGTTTTTGTTTGTTTTGTTATTGCAAAATAATAATAATTGTGATATAATTGGTATCATACTACTAAATGAACTCTTATTGGGTTCATTTTTTTAATATCGAAAGTTATCCCAATGAACTATTGACATTTATGTTTATTATTGATAAACTTAAATTGTAACAAATGAAATAGGCCAATTTAGCCATTGTTCTATTATTCTCTTTTTAGAAAGGTATATAACATTTGTGAAACAGATATTGGAACTTCAACACATGAATCGTCGTCGCTATGAACACAGAGGTGCACAAACGGTCGCTCCTGAATTTTTGAATCTCTTAAAACAAGCTTCTGCAAAAACTTGCGCGACAGAAGATTTAGCTGCACTATTCTCTCAAGTTGTCATTGAGAATACATCTATGGCTGCCAAAAAACCATGTACATTGCGTTTGTCAATTGCACGTACTAATGGGAATATTTTCGTCAATCACAACAAAAAACCAATCGTAGAGGCTTATATTAATCCTTTGACAGGGCTTCTTGTGTGTGAAGATGACGTTCGCATGGATTTGGATTTTGATGGCACTCGCGACCATATTGTGTTCACACCGCATCATCAATTTCAAATGTTAGGTTTTGCGTTTGCGGCGAAAGCGATTCAAGATTATGTTGATGAATTGAGTAGTTTGAGCGCTAATGGATTGCAATCACTAGCACTTAAACCACTAAATCAAATTATCATGGAATTGAATCAGTTTTTTGAAGATGGTACAGCATTGTATAAGAATATTGCTGAAGAATTGACGCATTTACATACACCATCAGTACCACAGGCAAACCAATTTATGGCATTTGCTGATGATGAAGAACCTCGTTACCTCGTGACGGCTCGGGTACCATACCCAAATCCTATTCATCATTTGGATATGGATACTCGTTTAGTCGACCGATTTTTAAATGTTTTCATTGATGATTCTGATAAGGCTAAATTTGCATGGTATATGGGCGCGGCGTTGCGTAATATTCGTGTTGATGACCCGTCTGTTTCTAAAATGTTAATGATGTCCTCAGCCCATGCGGGTTCAGGAAAGAAATCAACCTTGAGTTGTTCATTAGTTAATGCACTATTTACCAAATCATTTGGTAACATCAATAGTGATTTTGATGAGCATTTTGACCGTGATAACCGTTTTTCATCTGAATCTTTGGGTCAATACACGTATGAATGTATTTGGAAGCCGAATTTGGACGACCAACGAAAGATGGAACAACCATGATTTAACAATATGAAAGTGTAACCATCAAAAACTAGATTACTGATGGTTGTATGAATACCGAAGAAAATATCAAGCTCGCAAAAGTAGTCGAGCATTTGGATTGCATATTGTTTTAACAAAATCATCCAGCACGTATCACAGAAGAGACTGATGCACACGTCGTCGTATTTTACCGTGTCTTGTAAGCTACAAGTATGGAAGAAAAAGTCGTGAATTGGGGTTGTTTGAAGTCAAAAGAAATTGAAGCCTGGATTGAAGACCATGCGTTGGAATTCGCTGTTTATTTTGTTTCGTCATCATTTGAACATGAATATGACTATGCGAATCACATGTATAATTCGAAATCATTCATTCGCGAGGTAAACCACTTCCGTTTGGGTAATATGGCGAACTTAGACCCACATCTTTCGCCCTCATGGAACGTAATCGTGATAATATTTTTCTGTACTTGAAATTGCTGGATATTATGATGTGAATCTCAAAGTTTTATTGATGCTATTGAAACACACTGAAAAGGTGTCAATTATGGGCCAATTCGTATTTTCAGGTGGGATGCTCTATCTAGATGCTTCACAAAAAACGTTGCGTCAATTTGCGAATACGACTGAAACACTTCGTGATATTCTGATTGAACTTTATGGTGTTCCCGAAAAGAAATATCAAATGAATCGATTCACAATTCCTCTCGAAGATGGTGATTTGAATGATTTCTTAGAAGCTCGCGAATCCATTAAACGTCACTGAGCAAGAGCGCGATGAACAACCTGATGTACTAATGAATGTCGTCGATGAGAATGGCAACGATATTACACTTGCGGAATTAAGCTGATGAATTGAAAGTTGGAAACTATCGGACTATGCTCATAAAATCGAACAAAAAGCACATCAATGAACGAATCAAAATTGTCAAAAAGCGTGAACCACTATGGAAACGTCACTTGATTAACAGACCTGAATCTACCGATGATGAAGTATTTGTCAATGATGGTGCATTTGAATTAAATACAAATGGTTCGTTCAAACGATTGAATCCATTGGTTGACCCTGTACGTAGAAATGTAGTGGAAGAAACTGATAGTCTTTCGAAAGAAGACCTGCAAAGTCTTGTGGCTCAGTATGAGCGTGAAATGTCTAAAGTTCGAGAGTTAATGGCTAAATTTGCAAATATTGAAGAAACAAAGAATAACCGATGTCTAACAGAATGATAACTAAATTTGGCGAACTGTTATACAATATTCAACAATTGTCTGAGGTTAGTGATATACCCATCCGAACGCTCAAAGAATGGTTTGAGGTTGGCGATTTGGCAAGTTTTATAACAACTTATGAAGCACCATCAGGTCGACGGTATTACCGATGGGGTGCCCCACCGCATGGGAAACTCCTTACATGACCACATATATGATTTTGAGGACGGTGGTGGATAAATGAAAATAACACAACAATACAACCCTGGTAACACGCCGTTATTCGGTAGTGTCACATATCGTGATGTTGCTGTATATGCATTATCGGCGGGTGTTGGTGCGCTTTTGTTCTTCACACCGCTATTCAAATTTAACTGGGTTGCAATTATTGGTTATGTAGCTCTAGTTTCCGTATTGCTAGGTAAAACACCTACGGGGCGCTCTATGGCGACTAATATCTATGGGATTGTATTTCGTAGTCCGACTAGGATGGTTGTAACTTCGCTTGCCACAATAAATACATTGGGGCATGGTATTCGTAATATTGATATTGAGCCTGACATGGACACAGTGGGTATTAGAATGACATCTGGCAACTATGCTCTTGTCTATGTTGTCACATCTGGAATTACAAACTGGTCAACAACTGGTGATTATCAAGAACAAGCTATACGAATGAAGAAATTGTTCAATGTACTTGAGGTTGGGGAAGGTTTGTCAATCGTTGTCAAACATGATAGTGATACAGGTATGATGGCTCTCAAAAAGAATTTGGATGCCATTGAAGATTTTGAAGGTGATGATTTACTTCGTATGAGTGAGCGACGTAAAGGATTATTGATAGCCGCAGGTACGTCAGATATTGGTAGGAGTGTCCAACAATATTTAGTGTTACAAGTTAAACCAAAAAATGTAAATCGTTGTGTTAAAGCTATGCGCGATACAGCCCGCCTTATTAGACCTGCTGATTATCCAATTGATATTTTATTAGCGGCGATGGGATTTGAACAGGCACCTAAAGAGGGGGTTGATGTGAATGGCTAAGGGTAAAAAAACTCAAAAACAGCGCAAGTCTCGTAAAGATATATCGATTGTACAGGATGTGAAAGAACCATTTTCATGGTCTCGATTTTGGGATGAAAAGATTGTAGCAAATTGGCAAGCTTTTAAGGGTTATCTTGATAAAAAAGGGATTCTATATTTAATGATGAGCCCTTTTCGATACCCTACTCGATTGCGATTGCGATTGTGGTTAATTGCTATCTGCGTAATGATTGGTGTTGTACCTCGTATGGTGACACTGATTCACGATACCAAAGAACAATATCGTTCGAATGAATTTGTTCTAGTTAATAATAAGGTGTTTTCATCATCACAATTCACCGTTACACACTTAACATCTTCTCATAAGGATAATGTCCATATTATGGCGTTTAATATTTATGGTTCTGCTGATTCAGGAGTGTCGTCATCAACGGGTGATTATGATGTTCGTATGACGGCCAATCGTGAAGTATCAAAACCGGATGAAATCACGTATCGTTATCAGATTGTACCGTTTGACTCGAATCAACGAATTTTAGTTGTGGAACTTGATTTGTCGAAGACGACAAATACGGGTGGTATTTATGACTTGTGGGTCAATCATGTAGATGATTTATCAATGAAAAAACCATTGCAGATTACAATTTCGAAGCAGCAAGAAGAAGGTCCAATTTATGATGGTGAAGTTCATTTGTCTGCATTGTCATCATTGATGAGTGGTTACGGGGCTAAAACAGATATCCAAAAGGCATCCGATGCACTCAAATCACAATTACAAACTTATAAACTTGAGTATGATAGGTTGTTGGCGATGGGTACTCAGGTGGAAATTACACCTGAACAGATTGTGGAATTTTCTAACAAATCTCTTTTATTTGATGGATTGTCAGATGGTTCAACGACAGATATTGTAACGACTGCCCCACCCAAAACGGTTGAACCGGTAATCGCACCTAAAACCGCGGTCACTATAAATGGCAAAAAGATTACCGAGGACCAGTACAAAACTTCAACATCTGAATCTTTAAAAGATATTGACCCTCGTATGAAATCTGATATTTTATCAGCTATTGAAAACACGAATAAGGTTGTTAGTGCGATTAACTCATTGAATACTGCTCGGTATAATAAATATACGGAACTTTATGGTTTGGCCCGCACATTATCTGCACCATTTAAGGTTTCAGCTTATACAGCACCTGTAAAGATTTCGGATACGACATCACCAAACCCACATCAGTAATCATTGCGTTTGTTTGATTATTGTGGTATAATAAAATCATAAATGAACGACTACCAGAAAGGAACTTACATGAATTTATTAACATATGCTGTGTCTCGTAAATTGTTGGATGGTAATGATATGTGGAGATATGTCACTAGTAATAAACCAATTCCACAGAACATTGTAGAAGACGCATTTAAGGATGTTATTTCTACTTATGAAGATACCAAAGCTGAACGATTAATTAATGATTATAATGCTTTTGTTGCTCATCATGTGCCTGTTACATTTACTACGGTCGGTAGTGATGTTCAAGTGTCAGGTGAAATTGATGATGCCGCTTTGGAAATTATTGAGACTATTCATCACAAGACATCGGATGATGTTGTCCGTCAAACAGTGACTTCTAGCATTCATACCATTAGTCCTGAGCGAGAATTTACTATTAGTGATATTGAAATGATGGCAGATGACGTAATGGCTCGTGCAATGGCTAATCATGAAATATTGCATAATGTCAAACCAATTGTCGATATTGTTGATGACGAGCCGGGTATTTATGAATCTGAATCTCCTACGAAAACAACAAGTGCTCTTGAAGACGCAATGACACAGATGGATGAACTAGAACGTAAATATGGGGCTATTGAATCTAAAACCGACAATGGTCTCAGTGAATGAAATCGAGGATAATGGATTAGTCGTACCAGAACTGGATGACGACCCAATTGATGACTCGTCAATCAGTGATATAAATGAGCCAACAACTGATACTGGTTTAATTTCTTCAGTATGGAATGCGTTTGTTAACGACATTCGTGAACACAAACTCGATGAGCGTTTGGAACTTACAACACCACTCACTGTTGCGTTGTAATGAATTATTAGAAAGGAACAGATTTAATCTGTAATGGATAATAGAACACTTTACAAAAACCTAACTGCAATTGGGGTTAAAGAGGATGAAATCCGAAAAGGGGATGTTGTTGAATTAGATGTTCTTGATATTAAAAGTGCAAAAAACGTGAAAAGTGGACAGAAGTCACAAACGCAGAAGATTCATCTGATGTTATTGCAGCATACGCAGATGATTTAGCCACAACCCTACGCGCCAATGATGATTTGGAACTTGAAAAATGAGATTGTCTCAACAACTTGAACATTTAAATAGTGAAAATGGAGAGTTGAATAAAGCGATGCAAAAAGGTCAAGTTGTTGACCAACGAATCAATGAATTTACCAGTTGATGGATGAAATGGAATCAAATCTGAATACGCTTTCGAATCAGAAGAAGATTGATGATGAAACTCTTGAAAAGTTAAAATCAGATGTTGAGCAATTACGAAACCGTAATGAAGAGCTTGAACGACAACTTGATACAGAACGATTCGACCGTGAAGATTACAACTCACGACTTCGGGATGCGGAAGAGTCACTGCGTGAAAAGACAAAAATTATTGAAGAATTACAAGCAATTATTGACCAAAAGAGGATGAATTGCTGCGTTATGATAATGAGTGGACTCAGCTAGAACGAGATGTTGATACTGTAATGACAAATTTTTACAACAATGCAAGGGAAGCTGGAGTTCAGTTCGAAGAATTGTAAAATGAGGGATATACCTCATTTTTAATACAATAAAAACCCCTTTGTTGAGGGGTTTTTATTATGCTGGACCAATCCATATCTCTTCTTCATTGACGTGTGTTTTAAGCATTCGAATCCTTTGTGAGTTTAGTGCGACAATTGCGCGTGCAAAATATTCACTAGTCCAGTCAATGGGTACGAAAATTCCTTTGTCGATAATATTGACGTTCAATTTGGTTCTCAACTGTTTCAACCAATAGTCAACAGTAGCTTGTGGGTGACATTCCTTAATAGCGACATCGGCACTAAATGGGTCTACGACTGATTTGTGTAAATAGCGAGCCTTACCTTGAAGATATAGGATAATGGGTCTTTCTTCTGGGTCATCCGCTAAGTAATGTGCTATTTTTTGCAATACCAATGATTTAACATTACGTTTTGCATCACGAGCGCCACCTCGTTCAGAATCTTGACTAGTCCTATCCTTTACAATGTGCGGAATAATATTTGGGGATACGAGTATGCGACGCTTGTTGGTTCGTACGACATCTAGGTTGGTATCTAATTCTCGTTGTGCTATCTTCGCCATTGCATCTTCTGGTAATGACATGAATGGTACAATATCATCTAAACGACCCAACACAGCTGTTTCAAACCGCTCATCATCTGCTAAGGCTTTGTATATTACTTCTATATCAATTTCTTCATCGGCATTTGCGAATTTTTTATTATGTTGATAGACTTCGCTTGCTAGGTTTGTCGTGATGAAAATAATATTCCCAGTGAATGATATGATGCGGTTTGGATTGTTTGCTGCAGTTAATCGTGCGTCGTCCAGCACTTGTAATAAGGTGTTGATAGCCGGTCTTGATGATTTTTCAATTTCATCGATTAGAATAATACCATCTGGTGCGGACCATCCTGCTTGTGCTAAATCATTTCCGAACGCAGGGGCATCTTCTGGGAGAGGATACCTTGACATATCAAATCGTTGTAATTTACGGTGTAATTGTTCGGCTACGACTTTTACCAATTCTGTTTTACCAACACCTGTTGAACCTGTCAATAGGATGGATGCTCGTGGTCTAGTCGGGTCATTAAACCCTGCGAGAATCATTTCCAATCTACCCATGATTTTGTTGACGGCGTATGTTTGATTATAAATCCTAGCATTTAAAGCTGTGCGTATATCACTGACATGTATTTTATTATCGATATCGATACCATAGGCGCGTCGAATGACTCGGTTTAGAATTTGTCTACAAATGATTTTATCGCCATCAATTGACAACTCTTCAGGTGTTGCGAATATTCGGTGTAGAATTCCGTTTTTCATATATTCTTCACGCGTGACGGTACCAATCAATGAATTAAAAATATCAATGGATGCCCGTGGTTTGTAGAATTTGATAGGGAGTATTTCTTTAGATATATCATAAATCATTTCGTACATGCCTGGTTCGATAAATCCTTCAATATTGTTTTGTTTTGCTCGTGCTTGTAGGATTTTAATAACCACTTCCTTTGGTAATTCGGATATGGTCATACGCAAAAGTCTTTGGTCTAGGGCCCTGTTTGGTGCAATATGTTTCGTCATATTCTTCAAATGTGGTTGCCGCAACAATACGAAATCCGTTATAAGCGGATTTTTCCAGTATCGGTTTCAAAGCTTCAGTTGCTGATTTTGATAAAATTGGAATGCGGTGAAATTCATCAATGAATAATATAACAATGACGTTTTGGTCTCTGCAGTATTGTGAAACTTCAGCGATGAGATTTTGTAAATTATTGGCTAATTCAGCGTCCTTATCACCATCGCTATCCTCAATTAGACGTTCAACGTTGATGGCTATAGTGAAGTAGTGTTTTGATTGCTCGTCATAAGAAAACCCTTGCATAAATGCGGTTTTTCCGACTCCTGGGTCACCTAACAAAATGACGTTTGCTTTTTCAGGCGTTCTGAGTTGTAATCGTAATTCACTCGTATCACGTCCGACAATAGGTGCAGACGGTATTTCTAGTGGTGTACCGGCTATTGCCAAATGCGGGTATTCATATTTTACGTGTTCGAATGTTTCAATATGTTGTCTAATTTGTGTTGGTATATTCATAATTGCAATAAATCCTTTCTGTCATTATTATATCATAAATACTACAATAGCGCCATAGTGCCCTTGACTCAATTGATAAAATATGATATAATGGTGATATCAAAAGGTAAATAGAAAGTATATTTAATGATGAACGAAGAATTGTTAAGAGGAAAAATTTTAGGTGATTATGCTACATTTGATGATGCCCGTGATGATGCTGTTTATTGCAGTCAAGCTGAGGTTTTATTGCGAATGTTGAATGGTGATAACGTGTTTTTGTCTGGTAGTGCTGGCGCTGGTAAATCATATGTCATTGAGCAGTATGTAAAAGTTAAAACGGAAATTAATAGTAATACTAATATTGTGGTTTACAGCAACGACTGGATTAGCCGCACTTAATATTTCTGGTTCTACTGTGCATAGTGTTACAGGTTTGGGTATCACTAAATTGTGTTGACGATGATTGTCGAAAAACAACACCCGCTAGCATTGCAGGCCAAAAACTTCTAGTGCGAGGCTGTTGACGTAGTGATTATTGAGTGAAGTTTCGATGTTATCTGCGCAAGTTGAATTTATTTAGCATTGATAGATTTATAGATGCCAAGGTGGTTTTACCGCAAATTATATTAGCAGGTGATTTTCGATCAATTTACCCCCTGTGGCTACTCAACGGATATCCAGATTATGGTAATCTAATTTCTGAATTTTGTGTTTATAAAATGCTAGGAGTTTGGGATATTATTTCCTGTTATGTTTATTATTAGAATGCGATCTTGGCGTGCAAAAGACCAGAGATTGAAAATTATTTTTAGAAATATATTTCTAATAGGTCAGAGTAGAAGTCCGGAGACTATTGATTTACTTAATACCAAATTAGAACAACAGTAATGACTGACCAACGCTCAGTTCTATTTTAATGACGAAAAATATAAGAGTTGATAGTTATAACGAAGAATGTCAAAAATTAAATACTAATTCTCCCAATCGATATATTTATAAATTCGATAATAGATTTGCGAAAAATTATACCACTACAAAATTCCTGAGATGTTAGTTTTTAAAAGATGGTGATAGAGTTATGATTACTCAAATTATAGTATTAATGGTGAATCTGTCATTGTTTTGGACGATAATGGTAAAAGAATGTAATTTACCAGTTAGAATGGTATGAGTTAGGTACGTTTACACTTTAGCGAAATTTACCCATCAGTGAAATATATCGAGATGGTGAAATTTTTATCATCATATTTAAAACGCCGTTTGAATATGTTTTGTTGGAATGCTAACAGTATATGATATTCGTAGTGGGTCATATAATGCAAAGGCGGATGCTGAAGCGTATAAACCGTGTGTTTATCAATACCCTCTTAAATTGGCTTACGCAATTTCTGTTCACAAATCTCAGGGTCAAACTCTTGATAATATTATGAGATTTGACGGAATGTTGGACTAGAAAATTTGGCTATGTTGCTCTTTCAGTACAAAGTCGTTACGTGATATACTACTTCTTAAAAGAAATGGTCGATTGGGTAGGTCAAGCACTTCTTGTTTCGGGAAAAATCTCTAAAAATTAAAGGAAATTTTGAAGCATCTTTAAATAACCGATTGGAACGCATCATGATTGGGATGAAATGATACATAAAATTATGCATTAAAACGCGAAATTCTATCGCGTATCATCACGTGACCTTTACTAATGACGTTATTTATGATATACTAAATGAGTAGAATAGAACTTCATGCATTAATGAGGATATTCGGAAAAGGAGAATTCGTGTCTAGGTACAAAATCAGGCATGCCGAAAAAGGGTAAAAGGCGGAAATAAAAACGCTGAAATAAGCCAGTATCGAATGAAATCGGTTTCTAGTAAATCGACAGTGAAGCTTTCAGTACCGACTAATAATCGACAAAAATTGGTAGATTTAAAAGTTGATGGACCTCAATCATATATTTCCAGAGACTAAGGCGACATCGACAGACATTAAGCGGATGCTATATGTGGGTGGTCGACAATATGAAAATCGAGCCAAAAACTCATTGTGTTTCGACTATTTTGAAATTGGTGTTAAAAGTTCACCAAACAAATGAGTTATCAGAAGCGTGGTCATTGGCATTGTGGAATATTAACCAAAAAGAAATTTTACCAGAAGGTGCGTCTGTCACATTTGTTCGCTCATTTGAACGTCGTGATGACGAAATGACTAAGAAACAAATTACAAGGCGTCGTAGGCTAGCTGTGTTGTCATCTGATTCTGCAGATAATGGCACGAAACGGTCAGCATCTGTCAATCATGATTTGGGTCTATTGCGGGCTATAAACCAGGGCGATTCTGTGGTCGGGTTCTCCGCTGAGGTTGCTATATCAGCACCGGACGAACCAACGCTTGAAAAAGCAGTATCTGCAGTGACAGATTATTGAGCGGCTAATGATGAAACTCGAGGTATGCATTATGCTATGGATGTCAATCATTTGGCACAACCTCTTATTGTTTATGGGCCGAATAGGCAGGCTGGTAACAAAAAGATGTTATGTATGACATGACGTCATTTTGATGCTAGTCAATCTGCATTATTTGTAGATTCTGGTGGCGATAGAACAATAGGTTCTGAATATGTTGGCGTATCCGTTGGTAAATTGATTCGTTCACATGCGGCTTATAATTTTCAAAACCATCGTGGATTTTTTGTTGGTAATGATACTAGAAATGAAACACAAACAATTCCACGTGTTGTCAAGGAACCTAGTCAGATTGATTTGTCAAAAGTTGCTTCGTGCATTGTATTGCCGGAAATCAATCTGTCACACATATTGTGCTGCGACCATATCAATAATGTTGACCATCTGATGGATTTTGATTTGAATCCTAGTAATAAAATTCGAGTGGATGCATCTAAGGGGTTGTTGAACTTGATTGAACCCATTGAAACAAAGGATGTAATTGAACATCCCGACCGTATATTATCGCATTTCCCTAGTCATATTAATAATATTATCGCATTACTTGGACAGTTTCGTGAGAACAAACAAGTATCGACAACGGATAAATTTTCTGATATCGCACGAGATGTACTCATTGCGTTCTTTGTGGCTCAAGAAATATTGGCGATATGATGCAGAAGGCCATTTTGGATGATTTGCGTTTTTATGGGCAACATGACCCAATATAAGGTGCTATCGGACTTTGGTGCATATGTGGCGCAGCGTCTAAAAGTGAATCGCGATAAGCGATTAGAAGATGCACTATCGGAATTGGATATGATTGTCAATCGCACAATTTTACCAACAATACCCGCACTAAATACTAAGACGATGACTGCATCGATACATTGGTAAATACAAAATATCGAGTTGTCGATTTGACAGGTATGGGTCAAGGTGTTCTTACAGCGGTCGATAATCCATCTATGAATGTTATGGCTATTGCCTATCTAAATGTTATTTTACCAGCATTAAAAAATGGCGACCTTGTTGTATTCCATGGTCTTAGTAGGCTTACAAAAATTGCACAACTAATTCAGGATATTTTGTCGTCATCTGGATATAACATTGATGTTTATTTTACAGAGAGCAATCAAAATATGGCCGTTAAGGCTCTGGATGTTCTCGATGCTGATTTGGATTTTGCAATTGTTGATTTATATGATAACCGATTGGATAAAATCAATGACCGATTCGGTATGGATGCTGGGTGGACCCAGGACCTTGTAAAGAGTAAGGCGTCTTATTTTGTCAGAACTCAAACGAGTATGGATTATATTTATTTAGATGATATACTATAAGGAGGGAATATGAAATTTAAAATATCGAAAAAGTTTGCTCTTTATGGGGTATTGTTCGCGTTGACTGGTATATTCGCTGGAAGTGTTGGTGCTGACGGTTATGAAAACTGATTACACCCATCTATCATTCCTACTGCATATCAAGATGCTCAATACTCGGTGAGTAAGAGTCAAAAAGCTGCTAGTGACGCTAAAAAAACAGCTAGTGATAGTGATAGTGGTAGTGACGCAAAGAAAACGGCAGCCGATGCCACTAAAAACGCGGAAGAGTCCAAAAAGCTAATCTAGCGGATAATATAAAAGTTATCATGAATTCAGGGAACTTTGGTTCGACTGGTCTATTCTTTGGTCCAACATCAGGTAACTCAAAGGTTGATGCATATGGTGCGTTGACATCTACACCCGGACTCGACCGCACAGGTATTGATAATTTTGCTGCAAATACGGGGCAAGCTGATAAAGTTCACGCATATCATGCATTTGGTTTGGCGATGACACACTTAAAAGACGGTGCAAGGAAAACAAGTGGAGAATCAATTGGTATTGATGCAGCGGCTGGTGGTATTATAGCACTTGCTAAATCATTCTCAATGTTTGGTTTGAAATTGCTTAAGGCGTTTAACCCATTTCCTGTGATTGCTGCATTTTATGATTCATCATTTTTGAATAATGCCAATTATACCGCTGAGGGTAGCAGTGAAAAGAATGAACTTATTAGCCTTGTTAACTCTAATGACATGCTTGCTGGGGCTATTCATTTGTTTGGTGACCCAATAACTATCGGTTCTGTTACCACATCATTTGCCTACATGATAACGGCAGTAGTTGTGTTTACTATGTTTGGATACAGGGCATTTCTAAAATTGTGGAACGGGCAAAAAATGAGCATTACGTTTCGCAAGGCATTTGTAAAAATCTTAATAGCTTCTGTAGCCATACCATTAGTCTCAGTTTATGGGTCAAGAGGATTGTCATGGACGATTGATACCCTTGATGACGCTAACGAAACTAAAGAACAGACGATTATGCGAAATAATCTGAACATTTATAACTGGTATAAGAATGCTGCGTTTGGGTTACCTCCGGGTACAACATTAACTGTTAAAAATGGTTATTTTGTATTTACACCTGATGCAGTTGAAGCCATCAATAAATGGTCGTCTACTAACCGTTCTTCTGCAAATAGTGCAATCGTTGTTGATACGTCGATTAGTCCGATTTTTGGTTCGCCCGTGTTAAAACCACGTAAAGCGGCGACGCCCGCCAGTAAAACAGATTTGAGTGATGAGGCGATTGCCAATGGTATTGTATCAGCAGCAAAAACAAATAAAAATACGACAAAAGTGTCATTCGCTCCGTCTTATAGCACTGGATTTGTCGCATCGTCGTCACAGGGTACCGGTGGCACTCCGTGGGACGTGTCGGACATTGTATCGTTTGCTGAGTCTTTGGGGTCAAATAAAAAATATGATGGTAAGGATAAATCGGTATCTGAAAATCCATATATTACAAATGCGGGTTTGATAGCGACACAAGGTGGGAATGATTTGAGTTATACATTCACTCAAACAACGACTCAGTATGGTATCAGTCCATTGGCTGCTTTTTAACCTTTATGGGTACCGATTTCAATGAATCTGGATTTGTTGTTCGAACAAATACTAGCGATATTACAACACCAACAATTGCTCCTTATGTCATTACTGATGCCAGTCAACAAGTGAAAGCACCTGGAATTGTAAAAATTGTAGTTATGTTTACAATTATGATAGCGGGAATGAAGTCACTAATGACTATTATTTCATCATCATTCGGCTCCTTATTCAAGGGTGGCGCTGGTTCGGCTCTTGGTTCTGCGGCTGGTGCAGGTAATCTTGTTGGCAGGGGCAATTGCTTTAACTCTTGGTATACTTGGTCTATCTGTTATTATGACCATTGCTGTTGGGTTGATGGATGTATTTTATACATTCATTGCTAAATTATTATTCTCTTGGGAAGTTATGAGCGCAATTCAGGATGTATCTAAGGAAGTGGCTGATTCATTCTTAGGTATCTTTAAAAAGATACCATTTTTGGGTGATGTTTTGGGAGGAATATTAACAGGATTGACGGCGGCTGTAATGGGGATTGTATCTATGATGATGATGCCGCAATTGGTTAAGACGCCAACCATTGCATATGGCGAATTTGTAGCAGGGTATCCCATCTGCCATGTCGGAACGTTTCGCACATTGAGGGAACGAGTCTTCACTGGGGATTATCACTCAGGCGGTGGCGGTTCCATTTTTGGGGGCGGTTCAGTATGGGCGGTGGTCGCAGTATATTTGGCGGCGGTGGCGGCGGTGGTGCCGAGCTTGAAAAGATGAAAGCTCGAGAAGCCGAAAAACGAAAAGACCGTGCGCATGCCATGAAGACTGGTGCTGGTATGTTGGCATCGGCCAGTCTTGCGGCCTTGGGTTCTAGATTAGCATTCGGAAAACAAGATAGTCATAAAGATGGCGATGTGAATGAGTCAACAGCTAATGAATCTTTAGTAGCTGAAGAGGATGTTATTGATGGTTCTGAATCATTCGTCGCCGTGGATGAAAATGAAGGTGACTTCATTGGTCCAAAAGAAACTCCACTTGACGAGGATGGTAATTTAATAGCACCTACTCTTCCTTCGCTTGATGAAAATGGCGATGTTGTTGATGATAGTGTAAATAAAGAAGAGGTATCTATTGGTGATAGTGTTGATGATTCGGTAGTGCCAGCTATTGAAAATCCAGATGGCGCTGTTACGAGTGATGCGTCGAGATTCGAATCAGTTGATGATTCGTCTATTCAATCGACGTCAGTTTCTAATCAACAAATTCGGGTGAAGGTTCCCCAACGTCTACAAGTTCGATTAGTGATACTCAAACACATACAGATGGAAACGTTGTTGATTCCCAACATGATAACCAGAGTGAAGTTACACAACGAGAATCTATTGGTAATGGTTCTACTGGAGTTGTTACTAACAATGGTACTCTTACAAATATTGATGGTGCTGAGTCAACAATTGCTAATACAGCATCGATTGCTAATAATGCAGATTCTATTGTTGCAAATACGGAAGATAAATCTGATAAAAGTGTATCTTCAGTTGCGAATGAAAATTCGTCCAAGGTGTCACAATCATCTGTGTCAGAGAATTCTTCACAACCGTCAACTACTGTTAATAATAAGTCAGTGAATGAGGGTGGGAAACCCGCAACATCGATGAACACAACTAGCAAACCTGAAAAATCGATTGGTAAGTTCCGACAAACAATCGGAAAAACAATGATGGCAATGGGTGGTGTGGACCATAAGGCACCGCTAGATAAATCTTCTATGAAGGGTATGGCTACAGCTGGAGCTCTTCATGCGGTGGCTGGTGCGGTTGGCGCGAATAAATTCACACAAAATCATGCACAACGAAAAATTGACCAACGTAATGAACACATTGTTCGAAATGGTGGTCAAATTAAATCTAATTTATCAGCTACACGGGAATCTCGTCAAGATGCACAAAAACGAATGGAGAAACGTGTCAGGAGACACCTACACCAATTCAAGCAAATCCGGGACAAGTACATAGTCAAGAATCGGTTCGTAGACAACGTCAAGCCGAAAAACGACAAAGTCCAAAACGGGACCCTCGTGAAGATAGATAGACGAATAAATGATGCAAGAACTTGCATCATTTATTTTATATTATAATGAATATATAAAATAGAAAGGTGATATATTCATGAATAATGCACTATTTTACTTTGGTGTCGTCGGAAATGGAAATTCATTCTGGTCCAATCTCAGAGCGGGTCTTGAAGGGTTCTTCAAAACAGGTCTGGGTGGTGATGAATGCTCAAGGTATTGGTATTACGATTCTCGTTATTGGATTTATAATGTCGGTGGTATCATTCTTCGTCCATAAATTCAGTCAACGGTCTCAATTACCAACTTGGTGGCAATGTTTATTGGTCGCTTTGCAAGTTCTATCCTTATGGGTGGTATTGATGGTCCAATGCAATTGTTCGAAATGGCACGTAATACCCTTGTAGCAGTTGGCTCGGAATTTCAGAGCGGCACATAAGACGCCAATATGGCGTTTTTACTATCGCTTTTTAATTCTTTGCATGATATAATATATTCAGGTAATAATAATCGAAAGGAAAAATTTATGGCACAATTGAAAATGGCTCATTTGGCTAGTTTAGGTGTTGCCGGTACCCTGACAATGGTGACGACTGCTAATGCCGATACTGCCACGTAATAGGGAGCTCGTCTAATGAACAACAACGCGAAGCATATGAAGATTTTGTATCACAATTACGTTCCACATATACATGGATTAATCAAACCGACGATACAATATCAAGTGATTATCGCGCCAAACGTAAGGAATTGGAACGCGCGCGTTATACGTTGATGGAAATTGAATTGTTACGCGGCAAATTATTAGCACTAAGACAACAAGTTGCGCAAAGTGGGAATACACTAACAACATCGGAAGACCGTAAGTTAAAACAATTTCTGAGTTACGCACAAAAGCAACTGAGTTCGGTGATAAGTTGACAGAATTGATGGATGTACTCGAAGAGACTAAAACAGTGCGTTTGGATACATCTATTAAAAAACTAATTCGTGATACAAATATGGATATTGAAAAATTTGCACAAATCAATAATCATTTTGAAGACGGTATTATTGGTAATATGGATGTTGTAAAGCGTATTGCTCATGATAGCAAAGAATCCAATGGGGTTGTTATTGATACGACGAAGAGACTGACCGAGCTAGTCTTGTGACAACAGAAGATGTTAGTCTCAATACTGAAATCAAAGATGTCACTACAGCTATTAATGGTCGCAAATCAGTTTTGAGGAAGATTTCTGAAGTAGAGAAATCAAATGAAGCAGAGGGTGTCAGAGCGGGTGTCTATCGTGATAATGTCGAAGCGAATGTGACTATTATTAATAAATGGGTACAACAAGAGCGTGAACGAAAGAAAGCTACTGATGCTGATGTGAAAACGATATAAATCTCAGTTGAATGATTTAGTTTCGGTTCAAACAGAGTCTACTAAGATTTTTTTGATGAGATTGGTAATGCAATTCAAGCGTCCAATCAACCACAACTTGTCAAGGGATAAATTGAATAAACAGTTGCAATATGCACGCAACAAAATGGTCGGTTCCGTTGAATTGTCTGGCGAACATACTGTAGATTTTGGTGATATCGGCCGCACGCCATTTGAAATTCGTCAAGAGTTATTTCAGATTCGAGCGCTCATGAATCCAATAGAGGGTGTAGCTGCGTGGAAAACTAATACGTCCGCAGCACTTTCGGCATACAAAACAGATGCCATATCGGGAATTACGTCTGGTAAATTACCAGATTTGCAAATTCAACCGTTATCCCATGTCATCCGAGCTCTCGGAATTGGTGATTTTAAAGCAGTCGCGCATACAGATGGTGATTATAGTGTTAAAAAGGTTTTTGGTAGTTTGTCTGTTAAAGGTGATGATTTATTAACTAAAACAATTAATATCCCTGTTCTGGATTTACCATCTACGAAACGTCCGAGTGAGGAATCTGCAAATAGTGAAGGTCTCAATACGACTAATAACCAAACCATCCCAATTAAAAATACTGACAATGCACAATTGAAACCATTAACTAATTTATCAGTTCGCAAATTCGGCGTTGGTAATGGATTTACGGTTCGTTATTTGAGTAATCGAATCTAATAAACAATAAAAAGAACCTTGATAAGGTTCTTTTTATTATGCCAACGATTTGGCCTGGTCGTTAATTTCAAATCCGTTGTCACCGGGGTTATAGAAACTATATCCTTGTGATTTAATGGCATCTGCTGAAATAATGCGGTAATCCCATGTAAATGGTAATCCACAAGATTCACCTGATAAGTTTCCAATGTTTTGTTCTACAACGAGTATTGAACCGTCATCAAATACGTGCGACACGACACCTGTATGCCCGGCTTTTCCCGGTCCTGGTGTTGAAAATACTGCACCTGATGTTGGTTCGCTTGATTGACTACCTCCATATGTTGCCACCCAATTGTTGACAACTTGATTTCCGTTACCCATCAATTGCGTTGGATGGCGACCATCTTTTTGCCATAGGTAGTGCATTAATGTGGCTGATAATCCAGTACATTGGTCATGCATGACTGAGTGCGGTTTGATTGGGTCCCAACCATCAGACTTGTTGTAGGTTATACCTAATGATTTCGGGTCGATAGCATACTGTTTTAGGTCATTTGGTAATTCTTCAGGTCTCCAACCTTGTCCGTTTGAATAATTATACGAACCACCTTTGGCTTGCCAACCTTTACCCCCACCGGTCGATACCCCACATTTAACCTTTTTCTTATTAGATGATGAACTACTTGATGAACCGTTTGTAGATTTTGATGCGCCGAAGTTACTTTCAAATTTTGCACGGTCAAATTTATGGCCTTCTTTGTTGAACACTTCATTTGCCTTTTTAGCATCTGATTGTTTCTGTTCCTTGCGAATATGAGCTTGGTCACCGCGTTCATATGAATTCCACATGAGTGTCGCTTGTGTCAGGTCCGTTTCTTGTGCAAATTGTTCAAATGTGTGGGGTGTACCTGTCATGTCATGCATGATTCGAGACTTGGAGCTTCAGGAATCCAGTCACCGGGTAAGAGGGTGATTACGAAGTCTGTCATAGCCTTACCGTCTTCCCATTTGGGGTCATTCAATTCTGCATACTTAGTATATGGTGTAAATTGATAGATACCCCCACCACCTACGGCATATTTACCAGTGGATGAGATTGGGACAGCACCATGCGCAATTGAATCAGATAATCCGCCTCCATAGTGACCCTCGGCACGGCCAATTACATCAAATCCACCTTCCGAGTTGACCCAACCCACGATACCAGCTGCTGCTTCTCCGGAGAGTCCGGCATTGACCCACGCGTCGAACACGGCTTTAGCATTTTTGTATGCCGTAGTACCTTCTTTAGTCAGTCTGCGTCAGATGCAATATCGGAACTCGTACCACCTGTTGGTTTTGACGAATGTCTTGTACCACAACTCATCAAAATAATGGTGGCTTTTTCACCATCTGTGTTTGATTCATCATTTATTTGTGAATCCGTAACATTATTGAGACTATCTGCGGCCTCTTTCATTGATGTTGCTACGGATGTCGCGGCACTTGAGAGTATATAAATAGTTACGATACCACACACCCATCCCACTGGATTGGATACGCAAAACTTAACATACTTGATTAACCAACCTGTGTATTTTTTAGTCTTCATGACTGCGGCCTTTGTTTTTTCATATGCTCTGTATATACGACCCGTTTCACCATCTGAATTCCTCACTTTACTTTTGGCTGTAGATTTTGCGGATGATATCACAGCTTTTTTACCTTTTTGTAAAATATTGGCTAATTTACCACCATTGTCGTTATTGGGTTGTTCTTCGATTGATGGCGAATCATTATTAGTTTCAGGGTTACTGTCTTCATTTGCATGTGGTTTTTCGATTTCGGGATTATTTTGAGTGTTGTTAGCACCAGTATTATGGTCACCTTTTCTATTGAATGCGTCTTTTGACTTGTTATCTGACATAATAAGTCCTTTCTAGTGTTGTATTCATTTTGTTATACCACATTATCAAACTGTTCTCAAGAAATCGATATCTGTCATTTATACCTTGTAATGGTAATTTTTGTTGTGATATAATAGAGATATAAGAAATCAAAACAAGGAGTTTTACTGTGGTTAAATTACAGAATAATAACTTATCAAGGTCTAAAAAGCATTCGGATAGTGAAACATCATCATTTACATTTTGGAAACCTTGGTTTCAAAATGGTTCAATTTTTAAACTTTTGAAACGCGAAAAACCAGAATTAATCGATATGACGTTTGATAGTAAACGCAAGCAAGGATTAAAAATTAATAAAAAGAAAATAGGATTGTATGCCGCGTTGGGTGTAATGGTCATGTCTGGTATTGGTGCTTCTATTGTGCCGATTATCAAACAATTCAATGCCCCAGCACCAAAACAAGAAATTGAAAATAAGACTATCAATGATGTTTTATCTTCATCGACTTCACAATCGTCAATTCCGCAAGCATCTACAATTGATACATCTGCTTCGACCACTGCTGATACTACAACTTCATCAACAAATGTTCGTGATGAAATTGATAAAAAAGTGCAAGAAGAGGTTGAAAAGGAACGTACCAAATTGGCAGAAGAATATAGCAAAATTGGATGACGCCACAAAGAGCGTTCAGATACAAATTCAGAATTAGCCAAGTCAAAATCAGATAAGGATGCGTTGCAAAAACAAGTTGATGAATTAAAGAACAAATTGGAACAATCATCACAACCTACGCAGTCTGACCGCTCAATTGACCATGTTGAAATACCACAAAACTAGGAGGGTGTAAATGAATATTAACGAGCAAATTAAAACGTTAAACCCTAGCGTTTGCTCCTGCTTTATTTCGTAGACTGATGAGGGATGATGATGTTGCATATTTACGGGATGGTGATGGTATCATTGGGTTTGAAATACTACCAGATTCTAAACCAATAAGTGGTTTCGCATTAATTGGAATGAGAAAACACACTATTTTGTCATTTAGGGGTGAGGAAAAACCTCTTAGACTTATTATTTTCCCATCGATGGATAAATTATTTAATCCTAGTATGGAATTATTGTCCTTATCGGCAAAGAAAATATTTATAGATTCGGATTCATTCACTGGTGAGATTTTGGGTGAGAGTACAGTCGCAGAATTGTCTAGAGAGAGTTAACACCGCCAGAAAAAGATGTGGAATTACCTGATAATTTAACCGATGATTCGTATTATGTTGGCTGATTATTCCGACCAAGAGGAGAGCGATGTTGAACCAGCACATGCCAGTCCGGAGCGATTTTTACCTACGGATGATGGAGCCGATACTGTTGTAGTTGGGACTCGTGATGCTGATGTACCCAAATTAGAAAATCCGTATTTTTAATCAGGGTGAAATGCCACAAATTAAGGGTCCGGCTGATGTAATTGACCAGACGTTTCTGTCAGAACATGATATTGTGGATTTTACAACTATTACATTCGGTGTTAATCGTGAGTTATTGATGAAGTTACTTAATAATTTTGTTGAGTTACTCAAGGTATGACACGAGAAAAACGTACTGAACAATTTAAGTTATTAGTTAAACGATTATTAATGGAAAAACCAGAGGTGATTACAAAACAGATTAAATCCCGTGGTAATAATGTGATAGTACGCAGTCAGTTTAATATTGGTGGTTCACGTGGTCAATCCGTAAAGGAATTCGTCACTGATTATGTTTCACGAGATGATGCGTGTGACCCGTCTTTGTCTTACGTTGGTACGTACGGGACGTTAGAGCAAGGTGATGGGGTTGCATTTACACTCGATAATACATCAATATCTCGAGCCGAGACTTTGAGATTGGCGGACGTTATTGAAGGTTATTTTCAAGAAGGTAATCGAGCCATTCAACAAATGGTTATATCATTTTCCCCTGATTATTTAGTTGAACAAGGGATTGTGGAACCAGATAGTGAAATTATGTCGAAAGGTGATTATCAATATCAATATGATGATGTGCGATTGAGACATGCGGTTAGATTTGGTGTTCAATCTCTTGTTGATGCCGAAAATTATCGTGACCCTCAAATGGTGGCTGCTATACAGCATGATACATTACATCTACATGTGCATGTTGTAGTGTGAAAATTATCCTGAAGTTTCTCGAATTCGAGGGTCGTGAAGAACGAGGAGTTATCAAGCCGTCTAGTTTTAATCAATTGACAGATGCTATAGATAGGGCATTTGACAATGACGAAAATCTTCTACAATACCAAATGATTAATACCTCGTAAACCCAAGGTAATATCCCAATCGTCGAGGTCCTATTAAATTTAATATTTCACAATGGGTTAATTATATGGAGATTTTCAATGAACTAGAAAAAAACTACGTGAAGAAAATGATGAACATACACGAACACATGAATTAGAAGTTTTTAGAAACGGATATAAATCTCGATAATTTTATGGACGAATTCTATCAGAAAATAATACATTCGAAAAACATAATTGAGGTATTCTCTTGATTATGTTTTTGTGATATAATAATATTAGTAAGGTAATAGAAAGGGAAATGAATATGACATTACGTGAAAGCATAATTTATAGTTTGAATGAATATCGAAATGCTAGAATCAAACGCAGAGAAGCATTTGGACCTGATTTAGTTGACACCATAGGTGATATTGGAAAAGCTACATATGAGTCAGCTAGGGATACTGCCCAAAAACTCAACAATCTGTTTCTTATAAATTTCAATCCGCACTTAATACTACTGTGGAGAAGGCTAATAAGTTTTGGTCAAATACTCAATCCAAAATTAAACAAGCTCGTGAATTTGTATCGGAAAAGCTTAACGCAACATCAAACTTAACGCATTCAGCTGCTGATAGTTTACGTGATAGGATAAAACAGTATAGAGTTGGGGCAGCAATTGGGTTGGATAGATTATCGAATGCGTTGAATGGACAAAATAATGTCGAAGAGTCAAAACGGGTACAGTCACCAGCTAAAGTTATCTCAGCGTGAAGAATTTCCAGAAATAAAGACAGATGATGAAAAGGTGAAATTTTTGACACCTGCAATGAAAGCTAAATTTATTGAATATTACGTGCGCAATCATGAAACGGCACATCGTGTATTTGAAGATTTAGACAGACAACAAAATCCAGAGCCAAAATTGCGAGATTATATGGTGAGGTGTGGTTTCGACGCATTTCTAGAAACTGTGATTGACGCACCCGATATGGATGAACTCAGAGCCGCTGCTCATGAAGACAGGATACGGGATGAAGAATTACAAAGCTTCAAAGATTTGGCTCAACAAATTGACCAAAATATGCTCATTCAAAATGAAATCATTAAGGCTCATAATGAAAAACAAGAAGTAAAAGCGGTTAATGATTCAACAATTAAACAACCGCAACAATCAGTTAGCTCTGATGAAGTTCAAAAACCAGTTAAAAACCCACATGATACTGGATACAACCCACCAGCGGCGACAAATCCGTATGATGCATCTCTATACGATGTGTTACCGCCAGAATTTGAACATCCTCAATTTGATACTCAACATGAGTCATTGTTGCCACCTGATTTTGGTCATCATCATGATGATATCCCACCTCAATTTGACTCGCAACATGAACCTATTGAATTAACACCTGACGATTTGTCTGAGTTTGCCGAGTTCGATGAACTGCGATTATAAATAACCATGCTTATTCGATACCCACGGAATATGATATCTGTTGGGTATTTTGTTTACTCTTGCATAGTTGATAGATTTGTGATATACTTAAAACATAAACTAGAAAGGAAATAATTATGCCAAAATTTAATAGACATCATCGAGATGATGAATATGATGAAGACGTATATGATAATGATATTGCGGAAGACGATGAATATGAATATGAAGATGATGAGGGTTTATGATGATGGCGATGATAATCGACGCCCGATTGTGAAATATGCAATTATTGCGGGTAGTGTTGTAGCTATTATTGCATTAGCTATTGGTGTTCGGTCGATGAATAATAAACCTGCCGATACGTCTAATGAAGAGCCGACTGTTGAACAAACAACAACGACTACTACTAAGTCAATAGATATTCCGTCTGATACTAAACCTTCACAAACTACACCATCTATTCAACCAAAAGGTAAAGACGAAGCTAGTGCTACTAAATCATTAGAGCGTTCAGACGCCCCATTGACAGTGGATGATGCCAAAATTATTAGTGACCATTTGGTTTCATCGATTGCTAAAATTAAGGCTGACCAAAATGTTCCAAATAGTCAGGATACAGGACTTTATCTAACTGAGAGTGGTGTATTTAATCTTGTTAAATCATTAATGATTGTCGGATATGATGTTGATGCGTCAAGTTTGAAAGCATATAAATCCAATAATGATAATGTACAGCAGTTTACTGTTAATTTTGTCAAAGATGGTGCATCACCAATTACAATGACAGGTAACTGGGCGCCATCTATTAGTCAAATTGGACTTGTACAAGTGCATGGTGAAATTCCTAGCGCAGCATCACTTGGCGATAAGCCACAAGTGGATGATAGTGTGAAAAATGATTCTGATAAACCAGAAGATTGGAAACGTTCATAGAAAGGTTATTTGTGAATTACATTGAAGAAAAACAAGCGAAACTAGCCAAATCTTTAGGGATTGAATCCGAGGTGAACAAACCTCTCGTATTGGATAAGCCGAAATCACCAATCTTGAAAGGTTATGTGTTCTTAGGTATAGGAATTTTATTGATAGCTTTTCAGATGTGTTTTGGCGTTGTTCGTGTATCCGGACCTTCTATGTTGCCGACATTACATGATAAAGATTTTATGCTCATATCCAAATATGATAGGGTTGATAGGTTTGATATTGTAGTGCTAAAAGAACGGGTTGCAGATAATGGCCCTAGTAAAAATATTGTCAAACGAGTAATCGGATTTGGGGGTGACCGAGTTACTGTTGTTGATGGTCAGTTATTTGTGAATAATATTGCTTATAATGAGTATTATTTAGATGATGCTAATACAGAGTTATTTAAAAACGTCAATTTCGATATTACAGTACCTGATGATTATTTATTTGTTATGGGTGATAATCGTGATGTGTCAAAAGATTCTCGTACAGTAGGGTCATTTAAAAAATCAGCCGTTATTGGTGTAAAAATTAATTAAACCACGTTAAGGCGTGGTTTTTAATTTTAATAATGATGAAAAACGAACCATTTGGTTCGTTTTTCTATTGTGCGGCGACGTCTGTTACATAGTAGGATGTCACATAATTGGTATGTACACCATCTTTATCAGTTGCTACATAAGCAAATGGTTTACTGTCATATAATAATACTGTGTGGTATTTATCGTCATGTTGATACGTTTCCATAGTGACTTTGGATTTATCTTTGACGATAATTGTTTTATTGATGGTAGGTAGGTCTTTTGATAAATCTGTTTCGATTGTTTTGGCTTTATCGTCAGTCAATGGTGTTTGTGGGACCTCTGGTTTTGACAATGCATAGTCCATATACATGTCTGTTACCTTTTCAGGGTTATAAGTTGTAATACCTACAACATACCCACCACCAATAATTTCTGTAGTGATTGCATAAGGTGTACCAGTGGCGTCTGCTGTTTTTTTGAGCTCTGCTATGAATTCTTTTGTTGAGTCTTGGTCTTCCTTTGCAGTTTTAGTAACGGACACTGAGTTATTCGGTACATCTGAAAATGCTTTGCCCATATAGGCTGATAACGTTATGAGTAAGGCGAAAGATGTGAATATCATCAATCCTTTTGCCCATTTGGGAATTACGTGCACGACTTTTTGTGGCTGTATGATTACCGGAATTGATTGTGTTTCGGATAAGTCTAATGGTTGTGTGTTATCTGTTGCAGATTCATTGATGATATCCTCGCTCGATTGATTTATTGATAAATCAGTATCGTTTGATGGTATGGTATCCGATAAATCGACACTCCCTAATGGATTTGGTTGATGATTTTCTTCATATAATTTGCGATTAAATTTCGGCATAATTATTTCCTTTCTGGTTTATGTTTTAAGTATACCACACTAAATTTACCATGTCAAGTTATTACAAAATTGTAAAAACTGTAAATATGACACATCAAAACCCTTTGTAATGATGAGGTATTTTAGTGATTAGGTATGAAAATCCCCTTTATGCTCTTACCACTCTCAAAATATACACAAAACCCTTGACGAGCCACCACAACTATGATATACTATATGTATGGACGGTAGTCACCGCAAATATCCATTGCAAATATTACACGCCAATACTCACCGCAATTACTCATATGACATATCACCCACAATACTATCCATATTTGCGCTATATTTGCCGCATGAACTACTATATATAGTCACCATAAACACCAAAACCACTAAAAATCACGTTATATCAAGGTTTTGAGCTGGTAAAATTATTCATAAACTGATATTTGTCATGTGGGAACGACAAATACACCAGTTAATCGTTATCGAAAAAATTGTTATGATGGACAGCATGTCAATCACGATCGTTAATGATGATGCAAATACAAATGAACAAACGTTCGGTGATATAGAAAAACTATCCTACATTTTCTACAATCTCCTGATATTTCACCACATTATCTAATATTGTTACCATCATCATCAATAATCATAACAATTTTCCACATTTTTACAAACATTTACCATAACTTCCCATCTTTTTCCACACTTTCCCACAATTATCACAATAATCACAAATTTATCCCACATGTCCACAGAATTCTCCCACATTTTTACCAAATTGCACCATAATATCCCACCTCATTACAATATTTCACAATTCTGTTCAATTTTATACCAAAATTCACCATATATTACCAAAGAACAGGAAAACACTGTATCGTATCTAGAAAGGAATAACTGATGGCAACCATCAAACCTGCGAAAACAAAAATTAAACATTTCCATATCCTCCCTGTCTCAAGCGGCGTGTCCAGACACTTGCCTCTGACAAGGGTATCACTATGAATGACCTCATCACACACGCCATTGAAGACTATCTCAACAAAAGTGACGGCACTTACCAAAATGCAGACTTTGTCGCTGACCGGTTATCGCAAGTCCTAAACTCTCAGATGGCTATCATTCAACAACTGAATCGTCTTACCATGAAACTGGACAATTAGGAAGGAACTCTATATGACATTCATTGGCCCAAAACTACCAAACAAAGAAGAACCACTCAAACTACCACCCCTAACACCAACCGGGAATCAACCCCAACAAAAGAAAGGAATTTAAGTATGACACTCGAAGAATTGAATAAACTAATTGACCATTTGACTGAGACTCACACAGATATAAAGAGTGCCCATATTCACAATTCTAAGACGAGCACCATTCTCGCACTCACCAAGACAGGTAGTTTTCTCATAGATATCCATCCGGAACAATCTTGGCAAGAAATTGACAATATCGTATCATTAGAATTAGAAAGGTTGAAACATGCTTGATTTAGACGACCTACTAAAAGAAGTTAAACCGAATATTATCACACCTCACTTAGCAAGCCTTGTATCGGTATCAAATGAAAAGAAACCAAAAACTCTGGCTCGCCTTCTTGTGAAGATTTTGCATCAATCACTAGATAATCCAGTAGCCAAACAAATTTATCATCAAGGTGAAGTTCACACGATTCGTTATTTTGATATCGAACCACTTCTAGTTGGAGTATGGGTAAACTGACAGTTTACGAAAATATAGAAAATCTAGTAAACTGTTCTTGATTTTCTATATTTAGTAACAATGACAATTAGAAAGCCCTGCATATCCTGTGAAGGATGTATCATTACAAAAGTTAAACCGAGGAAATACCTTAAAGCCTGTTTACCACAACGTGGGTGAAAAACTCGAGCGTGAAGGTAGCGAAAGCAAAAAGAAGAAACAGGATGTTGATACAATTTAGTAGCTAACACAAGAGTGAACGGTTGTAAAGCTGAAATAAAAAGCTAATTAGTGTCTAGTAAATAAAAATAGTGACTACTAGAAAACGTTAGTGCTAAGTCAACACGAACAAGGGTAAGTTTCGGTAGGAATATCCTAAGTCTCAAAAATTGAGATATGGATAACCTCTAACGACTATCCTCTGATGGAGGAGTGAATTAACACTAAGCTGATAGTGTATCAGTGAGTAAAGCCGCAAGCTAATGGCGGAAGAAAAATATTTGGTCTAGCTACCCATGAAAGTTGTGTTAGAGTAGTTTAGATTGACATATAGTCTGCGCACGTTCTGTAATGGAAGTGTCTAGGAATTGACCTAGCTGTTAGGGGTTGCGCCTTAATAGAAACTGTCAAAAGTACGAAAAGCACATTGAAAATTGAATAACACGATAAAAATTGTTGCATTAAATTCTACAATATGCTATAATAGTTTTATCAAATGAACAAGGAGATAAAACTATGGTAGGAAGACCTAAAACCAAAGAGGGATGAAGGTACACGCAGCTTTCAAAATCTACCCAGATGATAAAGCGAGAGTGCAAGCTATGGCTGAGAAACTCGATATTAGTTTGTCATCATACATTAACAAAGCGGTGTTGGAAAAGGTAGAGCGTGATGAGAAGTCAGAAGATTAGACTAAAACCAACAAAAGACCAAGAGCGTCTGATGTGGTGGTTTAGTAAGGTTTCACGCAATTTCTGGAATCTTTTAGTGGATATTGATAGACGCACTAACAAAGGTGAATTTGATGAGATTTTGAGCCAAAATGGAAACAAAACTTATCACTCAAACTTCTATAATAGAGAAATTTATCATCTCAATCAGTCAGATTGCACCAATCTTGCTAAAATTATTGTCGCTAATAATTTCGAAGAAGATGGAGAAATGTGGTCTTGGTATTATCAACCGAACCAATCCTTTATCTATAACTTTCTTGCTAGGGAGCTAGTAAAGATTCGAAGACAAAAATAAAGGAAAAATTGAATTTTAGAAAGGTTGATAAAATTCAACCAAATTTCAATGTTCGTTGTGACACTTTTCCAGTAATAAACGCGCGAGTCGAATTTGTTGAAAGATAATGGTAAATTGCAGATACCAACTCTCGGAGATATGAAGTTTGGTTCAGTTAGAGAAATTTTGACCTATCTTGTAAGAAACAAGTTGCTAAAATTTCATTTTGATGGGAAGTATTGGTACTTGTCCTATACGGAAGATGTTGACACTCGAGTATCCAACTTACCAGATTACACAGAAGGTCTAGGAATAGACTTGGGTATCAAGACACTTGTCACCGTTTCTGATGGTACATTTGTACCAAATATCAAAACATTCCGTAGAGTTCGTATCTTGAATAAAAGGTTAAAACGATTATAACGTAAGGTAGCCAGAAAATACCCTAATTAACAAATGCAACAAACATAATAAAACAAAGAACATCATTAAGTTAGAAAGACAAATTAAATTGATACACCGTTCGATAAGAAATATTCGTATCAATCATATTCGTAAATTTGTCTCAGACTTAGTTAAAAAGCAACCACAATATATCGCAATTGAAGACTTAAATGTAAAAGGTATGATGAAGAATAAGCATCTGGCCAAAGACATTGCCAACTGTTCCTTTTATACTATCAGAGAACACCTTATTAGAAAGGCAAAAGAACGGTTTATAGCTATTCGCTTGGTAGACAGGTTCTATCCGTCTAGTAAGACTTGTTCTACTTGTGGTCATTACAAAAAGGATTTAAAACTCCACCAAAGAGTTTACCACTGTGATAACTGCCAAGAAAAAATGGATAGGGATTTCAATGCCTCTTTAAATATTGTGAAAACTGACAACTATGCACTAGCTTAATTAAATTTGTTTTATTGCCTTTGAAAACTAGAGGAAAGTAGTTTTAGTGGTAGGTCAGCCGTGAAGCCGAACCACTTTAATATAGACGCCCTGAAAAATATGAGTAGTTCAAACAAAGAGTAGCGTAAGCCAAATTTGGCTCAATATGGGAATGTCAATCGTGTTATTTAATTTTTGATTTTTCGCACTTTTGACTTACGGCCGAAATGAGTCTTATTCTTTTAAACCTTTCTTACGCTGAACAATGTGACATTATCGATGCTCTCTATCCAGAACAGGTCAAATTGACAGCTAAGGCCTTTGCCATTAACTTCACTAAAGATACTGGGAATGCCACAATTGTACCCGTGCAAGATGAGGATGTATCTGAACGATTAGACGCTACAAATGTCGGTATCGCCATGATACTCGCAGTCTTGTCAGGTATGGGTGGTAGACTGAACGTACATCCTGATTTTATTGCTCGATTCGCTGATAATATGAATATAGTTGCTCGTGAAGCACGTGAGCGCGAGAAATTCACTAATGATACGAAACGTGCACTTCATGCTAATCGCCATCGTGATATTCAACAATAGAAAGAAGATTTATGAAATTTATCAAAACATATTTACCAGAGACATTATTTTTGACTGCAATTATCCTTTTTGGAGTTTTATATTTAGCGTCACAAACATTGGGCACACTACCTATGAGAGATTTATGAGTATTTTTGCTTGTTGTAACGCTTAATGGATGACGCCTTTATTGCATTTCATATTGCTTGGAAATCAAAACGCATGAAAGACGCCGCTATTCACCAACAAAATCTTCTTCTTATTATCAAACCAGATGGTCTTGGACACTCGTCTGATGTCATGAAAGAGATTGGTGCTTGTGGTAAGCTACATGATTTAATCATCGTACCAGAACTACCTCGTGAAAAATTGGAAGAACATTATGGGCATATCAAGATAAGCCGTTCTTCGAATCGACGATGCAGTACATGATGTCCGGTCCCGTTATTATGGGAATTCTGACATGTGAAAATGTTAGTGATGTTACTCATGCGCGAGCAGTATTGGGCAATACAAATCCAGAAAAGGCGGATGAAAAATACTCTCCGTGGTCGATTTGGAATCGTCGAAGGTGATATTATCAGAAATGTTGCCCACCTGTCAGACTCTTTTTGAATCTGGAGAACATGAAATTGAAATTTGGAAAGACATTCTCTTTCGCTCTCAACCAACTATGACAGCTCGAAAAATAGATTCGCTAATAAATGAAACCATGAATCAAAAGGTTCATGGTTTTGTAACTTAGTCACATACTTGTCATCATGACTGAAATAATCCTTTGTTATAATGAATACTATAGAAAGGAATATTCATCGTATGAATAAGAAAAAAACTATTATCACTATCAACCCGGAGCCACACTCCTCCTTGGGTCTCTCGGTCTAACGACATACCATGTAGCCTTTGCAGATATCAATTACACTGTTAAACAAAATAACACTTCTCCAGTCTGTCAAAGCACCTCGCCATACAGATGTCAAAAACAGTTCTTGAAAAAGCTGGTGTCGATATTACATCGAATGAGTAGAGTTAGTCACAAACTCGAAGATGAGGCTAAACCAGAAGAAACCATTGAGGTATCAAAAGCACGAGAACTCACTATTGTAGACGGGACAGAAACAAAAACCATCTTCACTACTTTTGCGACATCTGACGACATTTTATCAAATGCTGGAATCACACTCGGTGAACATGACAAGGTAGAATGGAAAGATGACAAATTAGTCATTACTCGTATCACTGTAAAAGCAGAAACAGTTGACGAAACCATCCCATTTTGAAACACATGAAGAAAAAGACGCGACCCTAGCAAAGGGTGAAACGAAGGTGAAAGTGGATGGTCAAAATGGGACAATCACTCGCACGCAAAATGTGGTTTATGAAAATGGGGTGAAAACGACTACAACAACAATCGACACAAAAGTTACAGAACCGGTGGCACAAGTCGTCCTTGTTGGGACCAAAGTGTCAGAACCAACTAAAGAGATTGTATCTGGTTCAGTAAACCCATCTGTTCGACTCAGTAACGGAAATACGGCAGGTAGTGTGGGTGCGAGTGCAGCTCAAGAAATGGCGCGACGCACTGGAGTTTCGGCAACGACTTGGGAAACTATCATCGCTCGAGAATCAAACGGTAATGTAAATGCTTATAACCCGTCTGGTGCGTCAGGACTCTTCCAAACAATGCCATTCTGGGGTTCAACTGCAACAGTGTCTGACCAGATTGAAGCTGCAACACGTGCCTATAACGCACAAGGTCTAGCGGCCTGGGGCTTCTAAAAACAGTAAAAAGTAAAATGAGTAGGGTATAATTTACCCCACTCATTTTTCTATTTTAGATGTGTCAATAATACTGCGATTTATTTTCATCCCCAGAGTTGTTCTCTGACATCATCCATCAAAACTTTTCGCTCACGTTTTGAGAGATTAATATCAAAAATAGGCTCTAGAATATGCATGTCTAATCGTTTCATTTTGATGAAACCCTTAAATTGATTTATCATCCAGATTTCATTTGGTGAAAATCGTTTGCCCCAGGCGCGATTACCGGCCATAAATAATTCGAAATCATTCATGCGTTTTTGTTTCTTGCCGGGCTTAGCTTGTAATGCCTTAAGTTTAGAGAATAGTGCGTCGGCAAATCCAATGTCATTACCGTAATAATTGTCAGTTGGTTGTTTAGTATATTCTTTGATGCGTTTGAGATAATCATCTAGAAACACTTCGTCAATATCACATTGTTCATCTAAATATGCACAAACAATGGTCCAATAACGCATGTCTTTGACATAATCGTCAAAACGCTCAGGATGGTTAAATAATGTTAATGTTGTGATTGTTTCTTCCATGATTACCCTCCAATTGATTTATTTTTTCGATTATAAATTGGGGTTTCGGGGTCGAAGACCCCGTTTAAAAATCATTGACGTATGTCAATGGTGTCAAAAAAAACAGTAAAAAACAAAATGAACAGGTGCTAAACCCGCTCATTTTTTGTTCAATCTTTTTTCACTTTGGCGATTGACACCAATTTCCCGTTTCTCCTTCCACGAGCAAGTCACCGCTATTATACGGATTGTCTTCGGTCACCGATTTAAGTGATAAGCCTTTTGTGAATTTGTTATGCTCACTTAACTCAAACCATACCATCTTTACGGTAGGAAGCTACCGTAGAATAAAGTCCTTAAACATACTGCCTCAATACGCTGACTCTATCTCTACCCTTTCAGTTAACCTAACAGTTGAGGACTTAGGGCTGTTAGAAACCCTTCTACAAAAATGACCCAACAACCTTGTTCAGATTACTGGGCCTCATGACAAAAAAATGAAAAATAGGAAATATGTTGGTATTGGCATAAACCAACTTTTATAGTTTTCGAAATGAGAATTTGATGTGGTAGGAGACTTTTACAGCCCCTACGAAAAATAGACACCCGCAGTGTCTACGCTCTGAAAAAAACCTTGCCAATAATGACCAACGATAGATTTTAGTCATTTGTTTTTCTTACACCCATCAATAATTACATTCTCGTTACATACGTAGCACAAATAACTTGACACCAAAGCAATGACTCAGCAACCTTATTCAAATTGTTGAGCCTACGCAGGTATGAACCTACTTATTATTTTTGGGCGCGAGAGGTTGCCCTGAATGCAAAACAAGTCATAAAGAAGCTGGTATCGACTCTAACCAACTATTTATGGCTTTGAAAGGGGAATAACATCGATGTGGTGTATGACTTTCGCCTTCACTCGGACGGTCACCCGTAGTGTCCATCCTGAATACTCACACATCCGCGCTCCCCTGACAAGCAACCACTTGTCTTTGCGACTTTGGTTATTGAAACCAAAGCAATGACCCAACAACCTTATTCAGATTGTTGGGCCTTATTACCTAGATTAGGCAGTTTTGAACATACCAGCTTTTGTACGAGCCATACGTTCAGCTTTTTCTTCATCAGTCAACGCATTCCATTCAGCTTTAGCCTTACGACTAGCTTCAGCACGTTGTTCATCTGTCATTGCTACTTGTTTGTTGTTAGCTTTAGATTTAGCAATGCGTTCTTGTTTTTCAGCTTCTGAAAGATTATTCCATGCTTCTTTGCCCTTACGGCTAAGTTCTGCACGTTGTTCATCAGTCATTACCGCTTGATGGTTGTTGGCCTTAGATTTGGCGATACGAGCTTGTTTTTCATCTTCAGAGAGATTAGCCCAAGCTACTTTACCGGCTTCACTAGCGGCTTTACGCTGTTCGTCAGTCATAGTTGCTTGATGGTTGTTTTCTTTAGATTTCGCAATCAAAGCTGCTTTTTCATCGTCTGACAACGCTTCCCAGCGAGCTTTACCAGCTGCACTAGCTTCTGCACGTTGTTCATCAGTCATAGTTGCTTGATGGTTGTTTTCTTTAGATTTAGCAATGTGAGCTGCTTTTTCTTCAGGTGATAGTGCGTCCCAAGCAGCCTTACCACGTTGGCTCAAGATTGCGAGTTCTTCTGCTGTGAAAAATGTTGATTTTGCCATGATTGTAATCCTCCAGTTGATTGAATTTTTCAAAGTGATGAGGGTTTTCAGGGGTTGAGACCCCGTTTTCAACAGTCACCCGTGTATATGGGTGACTATTTCACTCATCATATATATTATAGTCATTTGATTTCTAACAAACTATATAGCCGAGTGATGTCACTAGGTGTGTGTCCATCATACTCCGGGGCCTTCTTCAATTCTTTGACATTGAATTTGTCCCAATGCCTCATCTCGTAATGATACGTGAATTGACCCTGAATAGTATCGATACCTACAACAAAATAACCATGGAACATAGTCCCATCGCTATGTAATTTTGATTTCCAAGCGCGACTGGGATAGGTATTACAAAATGATAGAAAAATAAAATCATTCGATGACCATATAGTTCATTATATGTGTGATATCCATCTGACAGGTCGCCCTTGTTTGGAAGTGTTAAAAGCTTTGTTTGAACATCTTCGAATGATGTCATTGTTTGTACCGCATTTCTATAATTTATCGCAAATAGAATGTTATGGGTGAGTATAATTATACCCACCCAAACTTACTAATTAAATTCCAGCGAACATACCAGCTTTTGCTTGAGCAACACGAGCGGCTTTTTCTTCATCAGAAAGGTTAGCCCATGCTTCTTTACCCTTACGGCTAGCTTCAGCACGTTGTTCCGGTGTCATAGCTGTTTGGTGATTGTTAGCCTTAGACTTTTCAATACGAGCTTGTTTTTCTGCTCCAGATAGGTTAGCCCAAGCTTCTTTACCTTTGCGACTAGCTTCTGCACGTTGTTCTTCTGTCATTGGTGTTTGACGGTTGTTAGCAATTGATTTGTTGATAAGAGCTTGTTTTTCAGCTTCTGAAAGGTTAGCCCAAGCTTCTTTACCTTTGCGACTAGCTTCAGCACGTTGTTCATCTGTCATTGCTACTTGTTTGTTGTTAGCTTTAGATTTAGCAATGCGTTCTTGTTTTTCAGCTTCTGAAAGATTATTCCAAGCAGCCTTACCACGTTGGCTCAAGATTGCGAGTTCTTCTGCTGTGAAAAATGTTGATTTTGCCATGATTGTAATCCTCCGATTATTTACATAATAAATTTTTCAAGTATAAATTGGGGTTTCAGGTTGAAGACCTCGATTAACTAGTCACCCATGTATATGGGTGACTGTATTACTGACCAATATTATAACTAGATGATTTGTTTACCTTGCGTAACTCATGGTGGTTGCTAGTACGGCGCTCCCATTTTTCTCAAGGGTGCGATTTACAGTCCAGTTGTTACAAATTGTGTAATATCCGTCTTTCGAATGAATTTCCAAATAATATCGGTCATTCGGGTTACGAAACATTTCATTTTTAGTAATGTTAAATTGTTTGGGTCATTGTAATTCCATTTGAGCCAGTCGGCTTCGAACAATTTTGTTGTGTAATCTGGTCTCAATTCTTTTGACTACGTCAATCATTCCCATGAGCACTGTGTGATATTCAAATTCGATGAATACAATGTCATTGTTGGTGATGAGTTCTTCAATATTATCTTTGAAATTGTCAGTTCCAATCCATTTAATTGATGTCATTTTGATACCTTTCCAGTGATGAGAATCCATAATTCATTTTTCGAGTATAAATGAACGCATGTCTCGGGTTGACGCAGTCACCCCGTTAGAAGAAGTCCCCTACGTAGGTAGAGGACTTGTGGTTTGATTATTTAGTTTCTGAAATTGTGAATGCAGCATAATCAATACGTTTTTGTATCAATGTAGATTTTTATAATCACCGATTTGGTACCGTTTGTGTGATGGGTTATATTTTTCATCACCACTGCAAACAATTCACCTTTGGAATATCGTTTGAAATATTCAGATTCGATATTTTGGTCATCTGTTTTGTAATCATATTTTTGACCCGATAACATGACAATTTGAACATCAATCATTTTGGCACCTCTCTGGAAACAAATTTATTTTTATACATATATATTATTGGAATAATGGGATAAAATCCACAATCCGATTGATAAATTCATGTCGACTCATACTTGTCAAACAATCCTTCTCGATAATTTGATTGAGCATGGCTTCTGTCACATGCGCGTGACCAATCAAACTTTCCAAATACAAAAGAGAATCAATTTGTAAGACAGTCATTGTTTGTGCATATCGAACATCGAATAAATCATGATACAATTCATATCTTGACTTGTCAGATTTTTGGTAGTTTTTCAGCCTTTAATTTGGTAATAAAAGCTTCAATTGATGTATCATCCACATAAGGTTTTGCATGGGTAGGGTGAGGTTTCTTCATATTGATAAATGCGTTCAAATCATCAATATTTGGATGTAGTTCATCACCAATTGCCAATACAAGGGCGTTATAAATGGTAGCACCTTCTTTATTCATAACCATATGAGCAAATGATGGGTGGCTACAAACAACAGCTGCCTGAATATCTTCATTATCATCATGAATAAAATGACCAGGATAATAACCATTTCTCGCCAATTGCAAACGAATTTTATCCGATTTGTGTGTTTTTAGCTCATCATAATGTTCTTTTCCGTATCGATTGTAGATTAATTCCGCAATGACGCCTTCATCACCCAATTTAATCAGGTCGTCTACAAATAATCCGTTTCTTGCTAATTCCATAAAAACATCGCGATTGTTTAATTGCTCGTAATAAGACCAATCACGAATACGCGACAATCGAATTCTATCTTTTACATAACCAATCATATTAATGCCTCCCCTTGCTAGTTATTTTGCTTGTTAATTACTCTAAATTCTGCAGATACAATATGCATTGGATTTAAATAAATTCCATCATCACCAACAGGAATCCAAAATAATTGGTTGTTCTCATGTCTAAACTGATATTCGTTTGGTTTTGATTCCTCATCTGTTTGGAATCTGAACACTTTTCCTGTTGTCATTACAATTGTGACATCATACATAGCGTACCTCCTTAAATATAAAAACAAAAAAGGGGTGATTTTCATCACCCGATTGTTAGGTCTTACAATGAATTGAAAAACCCTCCTGGCTATGCCCAATAGAGGAGTCGAACCTCTCAAAGTCATCACGTCTTTCGACCCGGATGAATTGGGCTAGGGATTTACATCCCTATAATAGGATAACACATATGAATAAAAAGTTGGTATATCCGTTTGGCGACACCTAATAGAGGAGTCGAACCTCTCTGAGCCATCATGTCTTTCGACCCGGATGGATTAGGCTAGGGATTTACATCCCGGAGTTGCAAAGAACATGCAATCTTTTCGGCAATACCCAATAGGGGAGTCGAACCCCTACATGTATACACATACACATGTCATCAAATCCAGATGAATTGGGTTGGTGGCTTACAATCTCAGATATCCCTTATAATAGGACATGACAAGATTGAGACCACCCATGATGAGATAAACGAGAATTTGTGCCAGCGGCATTGATTGCTGGAAAATTCCAACAATAGCGCTTACAATTAAGTATATCGAGCAGAAATTGACAAGGTGATGCCAAATGGTAACGAGCATTGGTAGCATGTCTGAGATTTGCTTTATCATATGTCCACAACCTCATCATTATCAAGTTCTACAAATTGATTCAATTGATTGTAAATATTAATGAATCCAATCACAATAACAAACAGGGCTCGATTGACTGGTAAAAACTGGCCGAAGATTCCATGGAGACCAAAGGCGATGAGTGAGAATCCGATAATCCCAAAAATGTTATTATAGATGTATTTAGCAATTGATTTCAACATAAATAAACCCTTTCTAAAGGAAGACACGGATACCTTTTAAAGGTATACTCTGTATCCATCCAGGTATAAACGGTTTTGCCACCATTTCTAACGACAGTTTCTTGATAATGTGGGTCTAGGTAATGTGGCTTCTCAACCTGGCGTGAATCATAAATCTTTTTGAATTTGATGTTTTCATTTTCAAGGAAACGACAGATGGCACCCACCTTGTAACCATGTTCGTCTGTTAGTGGTAGGAAAACACTAGATTCGCCACTTTTTGCAGCTGTTAACAAGGTTTCTTTGACCTCTGCTATGATAGTACCATAATCACGTCCTTCTTTTACAGTTGCTTCTAGTTGGTCTTTAAATGACATAGACTCGTACCCCTTCTAATCACAAAAACACACGAACGCCTTCGAATCGATATTTAATTACCGAGACTGGCTTACTATCATCGATATCACTAGAACCGCCCATATGCGTGTCAATGTAAGGAAATTCTGTTGTTTTGTATGAGTTATAAGACTTTTTAAAGTCGATTCCTTCCTGAGTTAGGAAATCACATATAACTCTGGTTTTGTAATCATCTTCATCATCAAGGTAGATGAGTACGCTTGTTCTACCATCTTTGGCAGCCTTGACGAGGATATCTTCTAATTGCTTAGTGATGTTGCTATAATTTAGAGCGGATTCTTTTTCCGCTGTTAACCGTTCTTTGAGTGACATATGATTACCTCCTTACATACGTGCGAATAAAAATGACTCCAGTGGGATTCGAACCCACCAATCCCAAATGGAATTGACTCACCTAGAGTTGGAGCAACTAATTAGGCACCAGCGAACATGCCGGCTTTTGCCTTGGCCATGCGAGCTGCCTTTTTCTTCATCAGATAGATTAGCCCAAGCCGCTTTACCCTTACGACTAGCTTCAGCACGTTGTTCATCTGTCATCACCGCTTGATGGTTGTTAGCCTTAGATTTGGCGATAAGAGCTTGTTTTTCGTCTTCTGACAATGCCGCCCAACGAGCTTTACCTGCTTCACTAGCAGCTGACGTTGTTCATCTGTCATTGTAGCTTGTTTTGTTGTTGGCCTTAGACTTTTCAATACGAGCTTGTTTTTCAGCCTCTGAAAGGTTAGCCCATGCTTCTTTACCTTTACGACTTGCTTCTTCGCGTTGTTCATCTGTCATTGCAACCTGTTGGTTATTAGCCTTAGACTTAGCGATACGTTCTTGTTTTTCAGCCTCTGAAAGATTATTCCAAGCTGCTTTACCACGTTGGCTCAAGATTGCGATTTCTTCTGCTGTGAAAAATGTTGATTTTGCCATAATTGTAATCCTCCGATTGTTTGAATCGAGTATAAATTGGGGTTTCGGGGTTGAAGACCCCGTTATTGATAGTCATTCACGTATGTGAATGACTATTTTCACATGAACTCACCAATCCCAAATAGGATTGGCTCGCCTAGAGTTAGGGTGGCTGGATTAAATCCCAGCAAACATACCTGCTTTAGCCTTGGCCATGCGAGCAGCTTTTTCTTCATCAGAAAGGTTAGCCCATGCCTCTTTACCTTTACGGCTAGCTTCAGCGCGTTGCTCTTCTGTCATTGTAGCTTGTTTTGTTATTGGCCTTAGACTTTTCGATATGAGCTTGTTTTTTTCAGCTTCTGAAAGGTTAGCCCACAACTCTTTACCTTTGCGGCTAGCTTCAGCACGTTGTTCTGGTGTCATCTCAACCTGTTTGTTGTTAGCCTTAGATTTAGCAATACGCTCTTGTTTTTCAGCTTCTGAAAGATTGTTCCAAGCTGCCTTACCACGTTGGCTCAAGATTGCGATTTCTTCTGCTGTGAAAAATGTTGATTTTGCCATAATTGTAATCCTCCGATTGCTTACGTAATAATAATTTTATTTTTCGAGTATAAATTGGGATTCAGGGGTTGGAGACCCTGTTTAGAAAACCATTGACGTAGGTCAATGGTTGTTGTGTTTGATTGGTAGAGATATTACCACGAAATTCGTATGTTCAGGAGTGGCCTTGCTACTCATCCTTTTTCAAATAAATATTCGATTTGTCTAGAATGTGTCCCCATGGTGAATAAATCCATTGATGGTGGCAAAAAGTATTTCATCAACCTTTGGAACCGTGTAAAATAAACCAGTACCGAACCTTGGAACCAATTTATTAACAAGGTTGGTGATGCAATACCTATTGTCGCTCGAAGTTACTAAGAACGATGAAATCGTCCCTACATTGCTTTCCCCGAGTCAAGAATAGATACCTCACACCTTAGTGTACAATCAGAATATCTTCCGAATTAACGCACACCTAACGAGGTCTCCAAATGAACCCCGGATTGGTCTAACGTTTACCAACGAAACAGTTTAATTGTCTTATTCAGGACAGTCTTTATTTGTTATTTTTCTTCTTAAAAATACAAATCATTTTTCGTATCGAATGGAACAGAGTCTAATTTGAAATATTTTTGTAAATGGGGTAAATAGCTATCATCCCTTTCCAAATAAATATTCGGTTTGTCTAGAATGTGTCCCCATGGCGAATAAATCCACTGATGAATACTTTTTGTCACATTGTATTGCTCTTGTGATTCTCTACTTAAAGATTTTAACCCTCAAACGGTGTGGAAGAGGATTTCATCGCATTTTTGACATTTGTTACGAGGACGCAGTTTTCGAGTTCATTTACATCCTCGACGATTGAGTTTTTTTCTTGAGCTCATGAATCCAAATGTTCATTTCGTCTTTTGCTTGTTCTGATACTGGTTGAAGCGTAAATAGTTCATTTACGTTGTCGGGATTAGCCCAGTCACGAATGATTAAATGCCCGCCAGGTTTTAAGCTAGACATAATCATTGCAATTGTTTCTGTTCGCTCTGGTGATTGAGGTAGCTAATAATTTTCGTGAAAAACACTAGATAAATAGATAATATCAAATTGAATTTTTACATCTGTTAACTCTTTTTTTAGTTACAACATTTACACCCATACGAGATAATTCCGTTTGTACTGTCGGGGAAATATCATAGGCATAATATTCCGCACCAGTTGAATCAACATCAGAAATGAATTCAGGTGAAATACCAGAACCAAAAATCAAGAATTTTAACACCTGCTGATAGAAATGACTCGACAACTGCGAATTTTGATTTCGCTGTTTGATTCATCCGTTGAACATAAGTATCATTAGTGCTTGAATAATTTTCCATTTGCATATTAACCTTTCTAAAAATGGGAAGAGGGTGAGTCGAACCTACTTTACACTTTTACACACTTAACTCGTGGTGTTAAGGAGTTATAAACTTTGTCAAACTCGAACCCGCGACCACTCCTTTGGAACTGTGTCAAATAAATTAGTACCAAAATCTTGGAATCAGTCTATTGACAAGATTGGTGATACAATACTTATTGTCGCTCGAAGTTACTAAGAACGATGAAATCGTTTTTACATTGCTTGCCCGAGTCAAGAATAAATACCTCACACCTTAGTGTACAATCAGAATATCTTCCGAATTGACGCACACCTAACGAGGTCTCCAAATGAACCCCGGATAATGGACCTTGTAGGACTTGAACCTACGACCATCCTGTTATGAGCAGGGTACTCTAACCAACTGAGCTAAAGGTCCGTTTAGGTACGGATGCAGCTGAGAAGTGGTGCGCACCACTTCTCACTCGCCCCAGACACTCCGTATCCAGACTACATCGTGGCAACATATCTTCCCAACAGCGGGGATGGTATGCCGCCACCAAGTGCACTCGGGGATAAAAATATCCCATGCCGATTAACGGATTCGAACCGCTGACCCTCTGATTACAAATCAGATGCTCTACCAACTGAGCTAAATCGGCTTACTAAGTTTGTGGTCAAGCACTTAGAAAACTTGTCAAATGATTCCAACCATTTGAAGAACACACTCCACGGATAACCAATCTCATCAGGTTCCGGGCGTCTTGGAGATTTATATGTTTTTTATTTAAGGATTCCCACCTAGAGACCTCCTACCAAAGCCTCTCTCCGTCGAGTATTGAGCATACTCAGCCAACTTTATTACTGCGTGTGTTGCTAGTAGTTGACCTAGAGTTTCTTTTTTGGGCTCTAAAGAAACTTAAACCTCAATGTAGCTGAAAGATACGTACACACTTCATCTTATTCACTTCGATAGATGGTGTGCACTCTCACTCACATCAATCACCATTCATGATTGAACTACACGATTGAAAAAGGGGAGCTGGTCCCCAACAAATTGCTCTTATACCGAGGTGTTAGAGCGAACACATCGGTATTTTATTTTCTTGGATTTTTACTTAAGGGGTCAAGGGGTGGAAAAGACAGACCGCTGCCAAACTTGCGCCTTGCATCCACCTATTCTTAATGTACACTCGAATAGGATTTTCCGCCTGAGTTTATTGACATCATCGGGTTATTGGTCAAGTGTGAAAGCTATTTAGACTTTCACCTAAGTTCTATTTTTTGTCTGTTTGCGGAAAATAGATAAACCCGTTTAACCGTTTACGAAATTCTGACCTTGCACAGACCGACCAGTTTTTCATTGGTTGATTGATAGTTATTTTCTACCAAATTCGGTTTTAAATCCGTACACACCGAAAAACGCAATTGGAAGCTCGTTTAACTAACCGCGGAGTAGTTAACTAGAGTCAACGCTCGTTTGACGTCTGCGAGACGAAACAGTTTAACGTCATGTTTTGGGACAATTTTAATGGACCTTGCAGGGCTCGAACCTGCGACCATCCTGTTATGAGCAGGGTACTCTGACCAACTGAGCTAAAGGTCTAAAAAGTCGGACATGGGACTTGAACCCACACATATCGGTTTTGCAGACCGACGCCTCAACCTTTCAGCCAATCAGACGTTTATTTTGGAACAAATGCATGTATGATTGTTTGCCCGTGATTGAGCACAATATAAGTCAATACAATTAAACAGATTGTAACGTATATTGAGAATAGTATGTCCCCAATTTTTGTTTTTCGTTGTCAATAGATGAAGTGCAAATCTCGAAATGAACCATTACGAAAAACCAATTAACTAAACCTATAACTAATGTCAATAACGCTAATTTTTAGATTCAAAAACAATGTTTACTAATAAACTTGTGACAAAACCAAATGGGAAGTGAAATGAAAGAACTTAAACATACATATCTGTTCAGTATATTTTTTTAAAATTTTTGTCATAATTAACTCCATTTTTTTAGTAAGATGCGGTTGTTGCAATATCAAAATCAGCAACGATACGGAGCAAGCCGTCATTGTAGGTTATAGAATTGGTGCATCCTTGAATATTTATCGGACCATCTTCTGAGTCACAATAACCACGCATTTCTGAGTATACGAATGTATTTTTCAGGAAATTGTTGAAGAGCTTCAATTAATTCTTTAACTGTCATGTTTTTGGTATCCTTTTTCTTATAAAAACAGTAGATATATCCGATAACTCAAGATAAACTTTGTAGGCATCGTACAGGAATCGAACCCGCATCTCAACCGTTGCTTGGCGCGTCTTACCATTAAACGAACGATGCTTAATACTAAATAATTTATAATTTTTGTTATTGCGCAGGAGGGATTCGAACCCCGACCTCAAGGTTATGAGCCTTATGAGCTGCCACTGCTACTACCGCGCGCAAATAAAAATAACGTACCTTATGTTTGTGATGGTTGCTGTACGCATCGCTCCATCTACCTGCACATTTAACGTGAGATTACCTTTGGAAATCGACATATGTCGATTGATGATACAATACCTATTGTCGCTCGGAAGTTACTAAGGACATAAATGTCCTCACATTGCTTTGTCCGAGTCAAGAATAAATACCTCACACCTTAGTGTACAATCAGAATACCTTCTGAATTAACGTACACCTAACGAGGTCTCCAAATGAACCCCATATTGCTGAACTCCACCAACAGGGCTCGGAACCTGTGACATTCTGATTAACAGTCAGACGCTCTACCAACTGAGCTATGGTGAATAAGAAACGGAGAATGAGGGATTCGAACCCTCGCGTGACATTTCTGCCACCTAGGGCTTTAGCAAAGCCCCCTCTTCAGCCTCTTGAGTAATTCCCTGTTGCTATGAATGATTAACCCATGCAATCTTTTTGCAATCGGAAAGACAGGATTCGAACCTGCGACTCCGTACTCCCAAAGCACGTGCTCTACCAAGCTGAGCTACTTTCCGATAATAAAATACGAAGAGCAAGAGACTTGCTCTAAGAACTTTTGCACACCTCTCTCAAGGAATGCACGCCGTTGTGGCACAAAAATAAACTCCACCAGCAGGCCTCGAACCTACGACATCATGATTAACAGTCATGCGCTCTACCAACTGAGCTATGGTGGATTAAAATGTGTTAATGCGCTAAGTTGGATTCGAACCAACAACCCAAACGGGCTCCCCCTCCGAATTCAGGGGTGGGTGTGCCAATTTCCCTATTAACGCTTAATAAATAAATTACGGTTCAGACGGGACTCGAACCCGCGACCCCCTGCGTTACAGGGCAGCGCGATAACCAGCTTCGCTACGGAATCAAATGATACCCTTAATACATCTGGTATCTTATGCTGGAGAACCTTTCAACCAACAAGTTTTTGAACTTCAGCCGAGTACAGTCAGACTGAAATTGTTCGTGCGTTTTATTGCGTAGAAACTGTACTTCTATAGCAAAAGGTTTTGACACTTGTGACAGGACTCGAACCTGCAAGCCTACCATTGAATGAGGCACCTGTTGATTCAGGATTTTTAGGAGGTTTCGCAAGCATGGTAACTTGGTAGATAAACTACCTAACGCTGCCTCCGTGTGAATGCCTATTTCCACCACACAAGCACCTGAGTCGTAGATATAAAATCTCCGTTGCTCAGATAATGATTGCACATGATACGCGTGCCAATGTTCCCGTATTGCTGAGGGATAACGGTTTTCTTTCCCAGTAGTTTTACGTCGTGCTTAGGACAATTTTTGCCAACTTTAGGTAGGTATGGTATCACCTTATTTTTTGCCAACTTTAGGTAGGTATGGTATCACCTTATTTTTTGCCAACTTTAGGTAGGTATGGTATCACCTTATTTTTTGCCAACTTTAGGTAGGTATGGTATCACCTTATTTTTTGCCAACTTTAGGTAGGTATGGTATCACCTGATTCTTATTGACGTCCTCCCGGGTCTGAAGACCTAGGATTCCCGTTTACTACATAGTAAACGCGCTCAGTTCTCGTCTTCGATTCATGGATGAATTAAGGGCGAATGCTTAAAGCAATGACCTGCTTTAGGTAAAAACCTAATCTCGGTATGTGTCTGAGCATTGGAAGTTTCACAAGAAGGTTAAACTCAACAAATTGAATTCGACTGTTTCAACAGTTCTTTATGCACTGCAGAAAAAAGAACAAGTGTCTTGTGCGTTAACGAAGGAGCGTCAGTCCCACGGGTTTTACAATAGGTATTTTCCTTGACCTTTATAATAATTATATCACAACAATCACTAAAACACAAACCCTTATTCGAGCTTTTTCATGCGGACTGTTGGAGCCGTTTCACGAGAGATGGTAATGAAATCAGACCACTCATATAAATTAAGATAAAGGAAGATGTGGGATTCGAAACCCACGTGCCGTTTTACCGACCTGACGGTTTTCAAGACCGTTCCCTTCAGCCAGACTTGGGTAATCTTCCATGAACTCCACCAACGGGACTCGAACCCGTGACTTCCTTACGCGTCTGTTTATTTAGTTCGATAGTAACGAATGTCATTGTTTTCACAACTGGCGACTAACTCCAGTGTCTACCGATGTAAAGCACTCTACCAACTGAGCTATGGTGGATAACGACTTAACAACCTTGTTCAAATTATTAAGCCTAAAGGATACACACATCAACTACCACCCACCAAAATGAGTGATTTGTCCCTAATTTGAAGGTGGTCAAACGGAAAGAATTCCTTCCACGTTCGTCACTCGTTTGAGTGAAACAATTGAGACTTCTTTTTAGAAAGTTCTTTCTAAATCCGCAGGTTGATAAGCTACGGCAATGACATACGTATACGCATGTCAATTCATTTGAGATTACAAACTATGGTTTCTCAATACCTAACGCAAACTATTTATATAATTCATAAAGTATCGATATGAAAAATATGTGAGATACGTTTGGCATGACTCGAGCAGGATTCGAACCTACATCCTCTCGCCTGTAAGCAAGCGCTCCTCCATTTGAGCTATCAAGTCTAAAATTTGATTAGTGAAGTCTAGGACATAACTTCGTTCAATGTCCAAAACATTGACCTACTGACACTAGAAATCGCGACACTAATCAATTGTTGACATCAGTTTCATGGTTACACAGGCCTTATGTCCTGCCGCGGCGTATCCTGATTGTCATTTTGTGTCCCCGTTCCGGTTTAACCACCAAAGGGCCATGCGCAGAGAGGGACTCGAACCCTCATGAACGATACCGTTCGCACGGGCTTAAACCGTGTGCGTCTGCCAATTTCGCCATCCACGCTTGATATTAATAATTATAACAATTTTCTTTAGAAAGGTCAAGACCTAAATAGAAAAAATAACCCCAGCGAGATTAGATTTGCCAATCCAACTGGGGGTTTACTCATTATTTTACACCACTTTTTGATAGACCGTCAAACGTTCATGATTCTTTATTACCAATGATAACATTGATAACACCAATTATGATGAGAAAAATAGCTAGTTCTGTTGGAATTGTGTGAGAAATCATATGTCGAATAGCTGTGATGACCAGATAAACACCTGTAAATACTTGAAAATTGTGTAACATATAACGAACGAATTGTTTCATTTTAAGATATTCCACCTTTCTTTGATGGTTTCTAGTTTTTCAATTTAAAGATATTGGTTGGGGCCAGTTCTAAATGATAGGTTTGAAACCACAATCACCAATGCGGACCATTGTACCCAGTGCAGGGTGATGTCGGACTTGCCTAACCTTAAAAGTCTTGTCGACATAATTGTCCATTTCGTCCAACCAAATAGCACCGTAACGTTGTTTTTCGTTTTTGGGGATATCACGAACGATTACCCGGTATCCCTTTTTTACACGTGGTAGTTGTACAGATTCAAGAAGTTTGACTTGCTCTTTCTTGGTATTGACCTTTCCAAACCCGGATAAGGTTAGATAGATTCCACCAACCTTTAATACGCGAACGGTTTGGTTTTTGTAAATGACCATATCACCAACTTTAAATCCCATAGTGTATCCTTTCGTCAATCCTTAATCTTTAAACAAATCCCAAACCATATCTACGTCATCAAGTAGAAATACTGAATGCTGAGGATTAGTGTAGAGAACAAATGAACCATCTCCATTGTTGGTATAAGAAACGTATCCACCTTCACAAGTTGGATTTTGATTTCTGTAGTCAGACAAGCGACCAATCCAATACTTACGGTCATCTGCGTTTTCCTGATTGATAATGCCGTAGGTGCCACCCTCAATAGAACCAGAACCATGAAATTGTAGTTGTGGTAACAAGACATTGATGTCTTGAACTTCATCGATGTGGACAAACAGTAAGATAGAGTCGAGACTATCACCCAATCTAACATCATAAACCTTGTAATTTCCAGGTTTGGCATCCATTTGACAAGTGTTGAATTCACCAACAATAATAGACGAATCTAATGTTGTTGTGGTGGTTTGTTCTTGTGTGAAATTCATATAGATACCCCCTAGTAAATTGGTTTATTGCGTTTTGCGACTTCATTTCGAATTTTTTCTGGAATAAATTGGGGTTTCGGGGTCGGTGCAATCGACCCCGTTTGTGATTCGGCAAGTAGTTGCCGAATATACTACGTTCCTACTACGTTCCATTAGACTTCCTTTCTCTTGCGGTATTGGATGGTAAAATCATAAGGATTTTTCTCATCTTTGGTATAGGATTTGCTTGAAACTGTCTCAAAAAGAGACAGGTCAAACTCTTCAGGGAAATAGGTATCGCCTTCCACCCGTGCATGGATTTGAGTGACAATGACTTCATCCAAATAGGGTTCAAAAGCCTGAAAAATCTGCTTTCCACCAATAATATAGAGATTCTTTTCTTGAGCCTGATACCAATCCAAGACAGACTCAATATCATTAAAAAGTAGTAACTCCCATCTATCTTTTCTTCCGGATTACGCGTCAAAATCAGGGTCTCCCGTTTTGGAAGCAAGCGACGCCCCATCCCATCAAAGGTCACACGCCCCATCAAAATTGCATGATTCAGAGTTGTTTCTTTGAAGTGTTGCAATTCTGCTGGCAAATACCAAGGCAGACGATTGTCCTTACCAATCACACCCTCTTCATCCTGGGCCCAAATAGCTACGATTTTCTTAGTCATGCTTCCATCCTTTTCACTGATAGTACTATTTGAATAGAAAAATCTGTAAGAAATTTCCTACAGATTTTTATATGATTATTCTATTTCTTACAAACCAGGTGCTTGTCCAAGTTCTGCCGCAATCATCCAAACTGTTTTTCTCAAGTTCAGCCTTAGCACCAACAAAGATATCGTTTGTAACATCATCGCCTTCTTCGTCAGTCACATCCAAAGCTTTTTGGAAAAGAGTGATGAGGTAGCGATAAATAACAAGAACACGTTCCAAGCTTTCTTCAACATTGCGGTATTCACCAGCTTCTTCTTCGATTTCACTGTTTTGAAGGAATTCTGTCAATGTAGAGAATGGGCTTCCACCAAGTGTAATCAAGCGTTCGCTGATTTCATCCAATTGACCGTCAAGAGCTTCCATATACTCATCCATTTTTGGATGCCATACAAGGAAACCACGACCACGCATATACCAGTGTACTTGGTGCAAAGCCACGTGGGCTACGTACAAATCAGCAACAGCTTGGTTCAAGACTTCCTTCGTTTTTGGTAGTGTCGCTGGCGCTGCTTTTGTTAATGATGTTACGTCTTTTACTGCTTCTTTTTTCAATTCTACCATTATTTTTACCTCGTTCATTATTATTTGTAACCACTTCTTAATGATTACTACCTTAGTATACTACTAATAAAAACCAAAAGCAAGCCAAATGACTCACATTAGTCGTTCACCACAATATCAACCTATCTAGACAATATCATAATTGCTAGTAAAATAACCCCTATATTGATTAAGTAAATCTTCAAGGCTAATCTCTGAGGTGAACATATGAGATGCAAATATGCTTGTATTGATAGTTGTTATTCCTGATAAATAACGGTTTTCGGTGTCTGCTAGTTGTTCATCAAAATAAGAATAAAGATTGTCCCAATTGATTGGAAGTTCAGAACCCTTATCCAAATAGACCTTTAATTCGCTAAGAATATGACCCGACTTCGGTTTACCTGCGACTAAAAGAGCAAATATAGCATCGTCACGCCAACCACCGTATTGATAACCATCGAGCCCACCGGGTATAATGTCTGATAGTCTGCGGTAATTGGGGTCTTCAAAATACTTTTGGCGAAGAATTTTACGATGGTCCACTTCTTCTCTATGCGACCTTACCATATGTACCTACCTTTCTAAATGATATTATTAGTCAACAAGATTCAACACTCGTTTAACGTCTAAGAGACTCAGCCAATCCGACGTTTATTTTGGAACAAATGCATGTATGATTGTTTGCCCGTGATTGAGCACAATATAAGTCAATACAATTAAACAGATTGTAACGTATATTGAGAATAGTATGTCCCCAATTTTGTTTTCGTTGTCAATAGATGAAGTGCAAATCTCGAAATGAACCATTACGAAAAACCAATTAACTAAAACCTATAACTAATGTCAATAACGCTAATTTTTAGATCTCAAAAACAATGTTTAGCTGACAAACTTGTGACAAAACCAAATGGGAAGAGAAATGAAAGAACTTAAACATACATATCTGTTCTAGTATATTTTTAAAATTTTTGTCATAATTGACTCCATAGTAAGATGCGGTTGTTGCAATATCAAAATCAGCAACGATACGAGCAAGCCGTCATTGTAGGTTATAGGAATTGGTGCATCCTTGAATATTTATCGGACCATCTTCTGAGTCACAATAACCACGCATTTCTGAGTATACGAATGTATTTTCAGGAAATTGTTGAAGAGCTTCAATTAATTCTTTAACTGTCATGTTTTTGGTATCCTTTTCTTATAAAAACAGTAGATATATCCGATAAACTCAAGATAAACTTTTGTAGGCATCGTGCAAGGCTCATGTAGATTCCTTTCCGACCTGAATAAAAACCAAAAGACACCTGGTGACCCAGATGTCCTTATCGAGGGGAATATGAAATTGATATCTCCCAACGCCCTTAAGGGCTGTCAATCTATTATCATTGTAGCAAATAGACGTTTAGATGTCAAGCCGCCATTTGATGTTATCTCGCACTTCCATTAGTGCTCACTGAAGAAGTTGTTTTTGACCTTCCAGTTACCCGCGTAGAGGTCATCATCATTTTCACTAAGACCAACACCCCAAATTCGGTCATTGCGCAGATGCTTCAACAATAATGCGGTCACCTGTATCAAGCAAGATTTGACGAAGTTCTGGGTCTGTAAATTTAGCTTCAAGGGCTTGCACCATGGCATGATATCGTTTCGCTGACCAGATGCGGTCATTGTAGTTGCGAATTTCGCGACCGATGGATTTTAGCATCTTGAGGATGTCTGACGGACGCAATAAGGTCAACCTTACTGGGTCGAACTGAAGTGCTTTCTCAATCATAAATGCCTGCTCTGAAAAGAGCAATTTATGACCCTTGTACATAAAAGGTTTCCGATAAAAGTTCGAAAACGGCGTATGATTACGCCAGAAATAGACATGAGTGTCTGTCATTGTCATACCGTGAAATTTTTGCATATTATTAATCTCCATATTAATCCCGGTCATGAAAATCAATGATGAAATCAGTGACTTCACCATTTTCTCGTTTTACATAAACAGGATATACACCATCGCCGAGTGCCAGCTGTGGCTACAATTCCGTCAATTGAGTCACCGTTTTGGTTTTTTAGGTTTTATTTTGACGCATTACTCTAGTTTTTGCAATGTGTTTTCGAGTGAGTTTTTAATTGTGATTTTGGAATTTAAAAATTTACCGCCTCTTTGTTTAGGCGAAATAACTTACAGCTAATAGGATGAGCACAATAATCGAACAAGTGTCTCACTCAGGATAAGTTGATAATGTGATAGTTTTGGTTTACTAGTATAGTAGCAATGCCAATCGATATGACTGCAGATTCATAATCCTTCTTGAAGTAATCCTGTATAAAAGCTACGATTAAGAACATGATGAACGGTAAAGGCCAGATAGCAAACTGCAAGTCAAATACACTTGTCAAAAGAATGCTGTTGCAAGGACGAGAAAAAGAGATACCAATAAGTTTATTTTTCATGTTTTTAAAACCTTTCTTTTGTCTATAACAACACTTTACTTCATCTTATTCAAGAGTGATTTGATAACGACCACATCAGGAGCTTGTGAAGATTGAATATATGTCGCAATGATAAATGCGATGCCAGATACTACAAATATAATGGCGAATGCGATAGAAGCTTTTTTTAGAATACTAACAATATCTTTTCCAGCACCTTCGCAATATATTGGCTGCATATTCAAGAGCTTGGACAATTCCCACAAACGTTGAAAATACAAATGCGAAGAATGATGAGGCACCGATAATGACCATAAAGGTTCGGATAGTTTCCATGAAATTATAAGTAGCAATCTGTTGACGCAATTGTGGATAATTTTCGATGATGTTTTGAATGGCATCGTTACTGATATTGAAATGTTTTAGCGATTTCTTGTAATAATGCGTCCATTAGAGTACCACCTTCTGATTATTTTTCTAGTTTAGAGACGCTGATGCATCAGCTAGTTCTTTGATTACATCGACTAATGCGTCAATTTTGCGTTTATCTGTTGGAATTTCGACATTTTTTTCCAGTCCGTCGTAACCCGCTTTAATCTGTTTTTGGAATCCGAAGTATTCCACCTTATCACGTTCATAGGATTCACAATCAGATAACAAATGTTCTAGATAAAGACCTTCATCATCCAAAAGAAATGCTGAGTGAAATTCATTATAGTAAACCGTGAAGCATCCATCACCATAATTTGTGTTGGCCACATACCCATTAGTTGTTTTTCCGGATTTTTGAACGTTCTTGAAAAATCCCACCATTCATGGAGACGATTTTTAGATGCAAACCATTTGTCATTTTCATCCTTAACGGTGATAATTCCATAACTACCGATATCAACAGGGCACACATCTTTTGCGTCTAGTGTTGACAACAATTTGTCAATATCCTGATTCTCAGTTTCGTGGACGAATAAAAGAGCTTTAACACTATATTCATCACGACGAATTTCATAGATATTATATTTTCCAGGTTTGGCAGATGTTACTTATTAAAATGTTCACCAATACCAACCCAAGAACCCAATGTCGTAGTTGCAATTAATTTCTGAATCATTCTACCATACCTCTTGTTTCTTTTTAATTTTTCTGAATAAATTAGCTGGGGTTGAAAACTTCATTCATAATCATTGACGTATGTCAATGATTACCATAACAGAGAATAAAGTGCGAAGATGACTATCACACAAATAGAAATTACATTAGTTGGTAACATCATCAATTTTTAGTTTGGTTTCGACTGTATAAATTTCACTACCATGTTTGACATACAAATTGGTATCATCTTCACTGATGATTTGAATTCACCGTCCTTCAACCAAGGTGATTGACTTTTGATGTGCAATTGTTGTCCATTTCTTTGAACGGTATATTGATTTTGTGAGATGGCTTCACGTGTTTCAATGTGAATATAATATCCAATAAGAATACTAGTTATCAAGGAAATTAAAAATAGTATTTGACAAATAGTATCCACTTTACTACTAATTCTATAATTAGTTTCAGTGATAAGACCAATGATGGCAAATAGAATAGTCAATCCAATTGCAATTGCTAAAAATGTATTTACAATGGGTGTTGCAGTTGTTAATTCATTCATTAAATTTTCCATTTTGGTGACCTCCGTACATGATATTTTGATAATGTATATTTAAAATGCGATAGGACTGGAATCGAACCGACTATCAGGAAATCGAACCCCGGTGGGAAGCTATCCCAGTCCCAGACCAGCCATCCATTACACAGGCTGCAATTCTACCGCTATGTCGCGTTACGGTAGCTAACCGATTGTGACGACAACCCACATAGGATTCGAACCTACAACCGCAGATTTAGAAAATCTGTGCTCTATCCTGTTGAGCTAGTGGGTTTTAAATGTTTAATTTTTCTGGAATAAATTGGGGATTCGGGGGCGGTGTAATCGACCCTCGTTTAAAAACCATTGACGTATGTCAATGGTTATGGGATTGTGATATTTTGCAAAAATCCGAACGATGTACATATTTATATATTCTGAGTTTTTGACCTTTTTAATGGATTTGGATTTAAAATTGATTTTGTGGAAAGCGTTCTCAAATGGCGGTATCGCGCGGTTTTTAATTATTTGAATATCAAAGGATTAAAAATTATAAAAATCTACAAGACTTTAAAAATTTTCTGTACTTTTTAATTCAAAATAGAGTTTAGTTGAAAAATGGCTTTATACCAATGTTTGTAACCGCTAACAATAAATCCAATTTTCAATCCAATTTTTGTCCAAATGAGTCTAAATTTGCTAAAATCAAGAAAAATGAATTGATTTTGTCAAGATATAGCACTGAAACACAAATCATTCGGAACGTGTCGAATGTTTTTAATTAAAAACCATTGGCATACGTCAATGGTTATGAGATTGAAATAGTTGTGCACATAGCAATAAATATAGAAGCGAGCATAATCAGGGAGCACGATGTGAGTAATAGCAACAAAGACAATGAAAAAGAATGATTGGTATGACGTGTAATTGTCGCTAAATTAGCGTAGACATGGTATTTTTGGTCCGTGTATTTAACAAATATACTCAAAATAGAGCGTTCTTTGTATATGGTCTTCCACATTAATATTTCTAATTCGCATAAATACCCTACAAAAAGATGGTAGCAGAGATTGTCAGCATCCTGCAATGATAATGCGAAATACATTTTGTGTGTCACCACCGGACAGGTCAATTGGAACGACGAATGATAGAACCGTCATCACACAAATAAACAGAAAAGAAAATGTGGTGAGACTTGTTTTCATGTGTGAAATTACATTTTTGAAAGCTGTGATAAACATTTTTATATTACCTTTCTAAATTATTAAATAGCTAGGTCAAACTTCAACTGTGGGCTTGACAGGGTCATAATCCACCAACTCAAAGTCTTCTGCTTTAATATCAAAGAAATTGGTCTTATCTGGCACATTCAAGACCAAACATGGTTGGCAGTTTGACGGCTCCGACTGAAGCAATTCCTGAGCTTGTTCAAATTGATTGTCATAGATATGGAGGTTGTTGATGAAGTAGAAGAACTTTCCCAACCTTCCAGCCGAAAACGCTTGGCAATCATCATTTGAAGAGCCACGTACGCATAGCGTTGATGTGGTGGGCCACCAGCATATCGTTAGAACGCTGGGTCAAGGTCGCATCCAGATAGATTTCTTCATCAACACGGCGGACATCAAACATGGTCTGAAAGGCGCATGGGAGCAGCCCATCTGTTTCTTCGAAAGCTTGGTAATCCCAGAGCGAAATGATATTGCGGCGGTTCCAAGGATTGGCTTCCAACTGTTTGAGAAGCTTATTGACGATATCGTGTTTCTTAACAACAGCACCATAGCGCTCTACCAATGGTTCTCGTATCTCCCACTTCCCAGTCATTCCAGTAGTGAACATTGTACTTGTCATTAAGCACCTCTAGGCTATTTGACTGGTCTTGGTAAATCCAGAGCACTTCTTTGATAGCTGATTTGATGGCAATAGGACGCAAGGTTGTGATGGGGAATTCCCCTTTTGCTAAATCATACTCGGCAAAGGCACCTGTTACATACTTAGAGTTGGCAACAGTCCCATCCTTGTACTTAGGACGTGCTTGTTCGGAAAAGACACCTTCCTTTAGAATGCGTTCAATATTTTCTTTAAAAATCGTATCTGCTTTTGTCATTTCGTTTCACTTTCTATATTGTGTGATTGCAACTCACTAATTAACTGGTTACCATTAATAAAGTGTTGATTCGTTAAGTGTTTTAAAATATCCACCAAATAGTCAACCTTATAGTGAAGAACGACGGTACTTGGATATTGCGAGTATGAGTTAACAGTTTTGATGTAAATGGGCTCAAACGACTTCAGCATCTTATGGGCTCCCGTCCAAAACTGTCTAACTGTCATCCCATCGGGTATAACACCCTCGCCATTTAGGATTGTATATAGTTTTGTCAATTTAAACCACTGACTTTTATCCTCGAGATATTCTAAATCCAGGTCCTGTAAGATTTGTTCCATTTTAGTTGGGATGCGTTTTCTATCAAATTGGACTATCGTAGAAATAGCCTTATCTTTAAAGTCCTCATCCAAACTATATTTACTACGTTCCGTAACTGCAGGATAGCGTTTGGGGTTTTCCTGCTAGATAAGTTGGCGTAATCGAGCCTCTATAGAGCCCTTACCGACATCATAGTAATCGGGGTCATGTAAATTTTCTTGTATGAGTTTGACAATTTGTGAAACTGCGTAGTGGGTCATTTTATCACTCCTTTCTTATATTGATGATTTATTTAGTTGATAAATTTTCTAAATCATATCATAAGTTGGTTGGAAAAATTTGTTTTCGGTAATCATCAATTAGATATTCTACGGTACCAAATTTATCATGACCAACTGTATCATAAAAGTCGTAAGACTGCACCCATAATTCAGCGGGTACTTCTTTCACGGCATCTTTTAAGATTCCTAAGTAATCAGCCTTGAATATGGCATCTGGATAGGCCATTTCTAGGAATACCCAGATATCAGGTCGTGAGTAACAACGGGCTAAATTTGGCATGTAAGTTGTTAATAATCTAGGACCAAAACACTGATAGCGCGTGATAGCTCGTTCTAGTTGGTCATGATTTGGTCTGAAGCCATATTTTCGAAATGTATTTAGTAGGTGATTTTTAATTGTGTTATTAGTCATTGGGTATCCCTATCTTATATTATTGGTTGTTTATTAGTTCCGATAATCTTTCATCAGAGATTTTAATGGTTTTGTTTTGGTTCTTGTTCCAAATAGTAGGCTCCATTTTTATGTTCAAGAATTGGATAATGAGCACTTTTAATCCATTGAGATTGACTGGTAATGACCACTTCGTCATCTGTTTTAGTGATTTTGTATTTGTGATTTTGGGGTGTCGAGATGAAAAATAAAGAACAGCTAGGCAAACCAAACCACAGCTGATAGTAGACACTACCATAACAATTTCTAAAAATTTTTATAATATTTTCACCAATTTGCCAAATCGTAAACTGATAATACACAAAACTGTAAGAACTGTAAAAACAATAATCGCAATAATCGCCCATATAGGTAGTGTATAAATAAGAAAATCGTTCATGATATCCTTTCTAAATCATATCGTATGGGTTTGTTAAGTGGTTTCGATATCTATTAAGTAATGTTTTTGTTGTAATTCCAGGAAGAGCGAGATTTTTCATCGGAATTGTCGAATTAGTCAATTCGGAAACATATCGACTCTCAGGGTCGTTCAATACTGCATCAAAATAGGCATAGAAATTTGACCAATTAATGGGTAACTGATGACCATTGTGCAAATGAACTTCCAATTCTGTAACATTTGACAACCTGTTAATTTGATTCGTCAAATAATAATTGAACAAACAATCATCGCGCCAAGATGCATACTGCCTGCCATTAAGACCATAAGGTATAATATCTGACAATCTGCGATAATTTGGGTCTTCAAAATATTTTTCTCTGAGCATGCGTCGATGCCTTAATTCGGCTTCTTGGGACCTAACCATGGTTCCACCTACCTTTCTAAATTATATCATATGTGGAGAGTAATTTATCTCGATATTGATTGAGTAGTTCCTTGACACTCATTCTTGGTTCAGACACCCCATTATAGATAACAGGTTCGACGAGGGTACTCAAATATCTATTTTCTGGGTCATTTAATCGCTCATCAAAATAAGCGTAAAAATTCACCCAATTAATGGGTAGTTCATCACCTCTATTTAGATATTCAACTAAATCCGACACGGTAAAGCTGATGTCTGTATTATTAGTGATGAAGCAACAAAATAAAAAATCATCACGCCACTCATCAAATGCATCGATTTCATCACCATCTGGTGCAATATCTGACCATCTGCGAAAATTGGGGTCTTCAAGATATTTCTTTCTGAGTTTTCTTCGATGATTGATTTCATCTTCGTGATACCTGACCATAATGTATCCTTTCTAAATAATATCATATGTAGATAGTAATTTATCCCGATATCGATTGAGTAATTCTTCAACACTGGTCTTTGGTTCGGATTCATCACCCATAATATTAAGGTCTTTGATATATGATAAATATGGATTGCGTGAGTCATTTAACTGCTCATCAAAATAGGCATAAAAATTCACCCAATTGACGGGTAGTTCATGACCTTTATTTAAGAACCCAACCAATTGCGATGAGGTTGTTCGACCACCTGATTGGTTGGCAATGAGGTAACAAAATAGAACGTCATCGCGCCATTCAGAAAATGGATTAATCAAATGGGAGGCGATTTCACCGTTGTCAGGTGTCAATATCTGACCATCTGCGGTAAGATGGTTCTTCAAGGTATTTCTTTCTGAGTTCGTATCGATGTTTGATTTCATCTGCGTGTGACCCAACCATAGTTATATCTACCTTTCTAAATCATATCATAAGAAATTTGAAATTGATTACGGAATTGTAATTTATAGCGTTTTCGTGTCTCATCAGGTACGGATGTTGGGCGACTTTCCACATATCCTCCAAATTTTGACCCTACGGACGATTGGCTTCGGTGTTACATATTGAATCATTTCATCACTGGTCATCGTCAATCTTTTTAAAAATCCATGTTGGATGGTGCGCATAAGTGGAAATTCACGTGGGACAAGGAAGGGTGCATCATTTGCAGCTAGGAATCGGGAGTCGTTATGTATGAACATGACTCGTATTTCATTCTTATAAATCTTGAATATTTATCCCCGAACCAACGGTATCGACTAATTCCCTGTTGCACTCTTGTTTGGTAAAGTTTTCGATGTAATAACCAGTCTCTCGCAATTTTTGAGTGAATAAACTCTATCAACGGATTAGACATTTGTTGAAAAAGTTATCAATCTACGATTTTGAGGGAAGGTGCTAGTATCGATTTGCAATAATTGGTCACGATATTCTTGTAAGTATCGCATCAATGTTGGAAATCCGAAGTGATAGGACTCATCGAAATATTCGTAGCTTTCATCCCATACAAAAAGAATTGCCAGATGTGGCAAGTTTCATAAAAATGTGGTCATATTCTGATTCGGGTAATGCTTGGAAGAATCGAAGCCTCTCTAAAGTTGGGTCAAGAGCGAATAATAAAAAGGGTTCATGAGCAAGAAAACAAGGTGCACAGGGATTTTGAGGGTCGATATCAAACAATTTATCCCCTATCCATCGATAACGAGCTCGCAAAGAGCGCCAATTAGAGACAGTAAGTGCTTGTAGACGTTGGTCGCCCAATTGTTCAGCAACATATTGATTTAATTCTCTTCTGTCATTTTCTCCCTTTCTAAATCATATCATAATCTGTTTTTAGTAATTTATCTCGGTATTCATCTAGAATGTCCATAATGGATTGTTGTGTTGAAAAACCTAGTTCAATATCAAGAAATTGTTTTTCGGTAATTGATTTACAGTAAATACATTCTTCATCATTTGCACGTGTATCAAAATAGGCGTATAAATTGTGCCAATTGATGGGTAGATTGTGGCCGTTATCGAGAAACTTTTTTAATTTCCGAACCTGTTAATAGACCAGCATCTGAACCGCTCAAAATAATAACAGAATAAAACATCGTCACGAGAATGAGCAAATATACGTGTTGTTTCTGGAGCAATATTTGACCACATGCGATAATTAGGGTCTTCAAAATAATGACGCCTTAACTTGCCACGATGTCGAACGTCTGCTTGTAAGTCTCTCATGTGCGGGTACCACCTTTCTGTATATTTGTCTATACATATATAAATATGTATTATATTAGTTTTTATTATAGTAGATAATCGGCGCATGACAGTAGAATATGACCATGACACCATTTTGCACCTGATTGCCGATTGTTTGTCCCATTCGAACAAAAACATTTTAGATTTTTACCGTGCAGATTTTTAACTTGTTCTGCAAAATTTGCATCGGTTTGAATTTTGTTTAGAAGCCACTTTCTGAAGTTGAGACAGACTTGGGCTCGCGTTTGCTCCCCTTTCATTGGATAAGGATTACCAAATATAGAATTTTTACCGCGTCCGATGTAGATTGCATCCTTTGGCGCGTTGAACATGGCAAAAACATGATGTCCATATTTCTGCATGACAGCATCTAAATATTTTGTATCATCCATATGATTTCCCTTTCTCAGTTGAAATTTTCGAAGGGAAATTGGGGGTTTGGGGCAGTGGCCCCATTAAATAAAAACGCGTATGCGTTTTTTTTGTTTATAAGCTAATGGTTCTATTTGAGTTCATCATCTGTGGCTTTACGGACATATTTTCCATAGACTTGTTTAGTCCACCCGTTATCATGTCCATGATTGTTGGATATTTTATAGCTGCTGCCCGAAACACCAGTGACTAAGTGAAGGTAGACATGCCCTTGACCTTGCAAAGAACGATATCTCGCTTTTTGATAATAGTGTCTGGTGTGATGGGTTCAACTATAACAGCTTCCCCACTTTTTAGTTTGGGTGTCATGGAATTACCCTTACCGTTTACAATAACGGTTTCTCCAGCTAACAACTTTTCAATGGTGGTCTGATTTTCCCCACCTATATAATATTTGGCCATTGTCATTCCTTTCGATTTATAATAATTCCCTGTTTTAAACTATATCATAGGGTGGTGGTAATAATGTTTCACGATATTGGTTAAGTAACTCAATAACGGTTGGAGAATCCTGTATCAATGGGAACATCATCCATTTCACCCCACATATAGGTTTTCGGGGTCATTTAGTCGTGCATCAAAATAAGCATAAAAAGCACCCCAATTGATTGGATGAGATGCCCCATTTGACATGATATGACGAATTTTGGATAGCCCTGCTTGACCACTCTCATAACCACTACCATAAGTACCGCTTAAATAACAACGAATAAAGGCTCGTTCACGATAGCTACCATAGTAGTTATATTCCCGTGATTCTTTGATATCGGACCATTTTCGATAATTTGGGTCTTCAAAATAATGCTCACGCATTACTCTTCGATAATCGGATTCCAAATCTGCCTTCCTCATGGGTCCCACTGTCCTTTCTAAATGATGTCATAGGTTAAAATGGTGTATCAAACAGTTGTAAAACCGTTTAATTGTTGCATTTAATTCATAATAGATAAATCTGTTATAGGCGCCCTACGACACCTCTAGCCCCTTACTGAACGTTTGGGGTTACATATAATTGAACCAATTTTTTATTGGATTCTTGTCCAATTCCTTTTACTACGCGAGGTTGAATCATTGGGTCATCAATATGTAAGAACTGATGATTTGTTATCAATCCTTTCTTCATAATGTTATAAGACCCATTTATATCCGCATTTATCAATTGACCATTACTTGAACGGTAGAGGCCACGTTTGACTCTGCGACCAGAAAATCTTGGGTTTTCTACCTCGCCATAAACCGGGATATCATCGTTATCTAGGAAACTAGCCTTGGATGTGTAAGATTCTTCCTGTGTAATGACAGAAATACCTCGTAATTGGCATTTATAACGCAATTGGTCAATAAAGGTTTCATAAGGTAAGTAAGCAAATTGCTGTTTCACAACCTTACCAAAGGGTAATTCTTGTTTCCAGTTCTTATTTTTCCCAATAAAGACTGTTTCAATCTGCATCTCGTCAAATAGAGCGGTCAAAAATGCTGTTATTTGATGGATTTTCGAATTGAGAATCCATGAACGGCGTGACCAAAGACGGTGGATGGATTTACTAGTATTTTGGAATTCTGACAACAATGATTGGGCTTTGGCAATGAGTCGATTATACCCTTGATTAATTGATTTCAATTCAAGACCCTTAATAATAAGGGGTTGATTTCTGGTTGAAAACGTGACGGTTGCAAAATTATCTACACCCAAATCAATTCCTGCATATTTAGATGTACGATTAGAAATTGGTTCTTCCACCTCGTAAATCACTTCAATAATAAAATGTCCATGATTCGGGACGATACGAACCTGTTTTGGACATTCAACCTTGGTGGGTATGGGAATACAAATACCTTTTGGACATAAAATTAACTCCTGGTTTGGCCCTCGTGTTTTTCCAAATGTCTGATAGTTAAATGATAGTGGGTATCTCCCATTTGTCTTGTGAAGATAATGAGGTAGTTTTGGTTTCTGAGCTAACTCACCATTGCGAGCTAAATGAACCAACTTCCAATAAGAAGTAATCGCTTCACCTAAATTTTTCAATACGGCATTTGCAACCTTAGATGGTAAAGCGCGAATATCTTCGTGACCTTGATGCCTGAGTTCTCTATCAATGTCTATCCACGATAAAATGGGCTTTTTCAGAATCCTTTTTGTACTCAAAAATAGGATTGTCGATACAAGTACAAACCATAATTATAAAGATTTTTTGGCCTTAAATGTCAAATCATCTAATGTTTGATAGAGTTTATGACTCGGTTTGATGAGATGGCGTTCCGTCAACTGCATGGTATTCCTCCTGATTCAAACTTTGAATGAGTTTCTCTGTTTGCCGTTTAGCACGTCTATGGCTGTATAAACGAGCACAAAAAGAAGTGATAATAGAGGCAAAATCTTGCATGAGGTCATCATGGTCTATCATAGTTGGGTTGACAACCACAATTTCAAAATCTAATTTATCAGCTAGGATTTGTAAGTAGTTAAATCCAAATCGAGTCAATCGGTCTTTGTGTTCCACAATAATTCTATCAATTTTGATATCTGACCGTAGTAAGTCAGTCAATTTCTTGCGTTCATCGTTTAAACCAGAACCAACCTCTTTAATAACCTTATCAACAACCCAACCATTTGCAATTGCAAATTGAGTGAGTCTTTCAGCTTGGGTTTCCAAATTGGTTTTTCTCTGTTCGGATGATGAAACGCGAGCATAAACGACTGTCAATCCTTTTGATTTCGGTTTTTCAGCATCAAAGATAGAATCTGGCACATAGATTAAACCGGATGGTAACTGGTAAGCACCTGGTATTTTACCTTCGTGGAACCATTTATGGGCTGTAAATCGCGTAACACCAATTCGTTTAGCATATTCAGGTAATTTTCATAAGTATTTCTTTCTTATGCTTATAGTATATCATAAGGTCTTGAAATTGTCAACAATAAACAACAGGTAATTACAAATTTATACAGAATGAATTAAATGATGTCATACGATAATGACAATAATGTCTCACGATATTGGTCGATTAATTTAATAACAGAAGGTGAATCATCTAAGAAAAAGAATAGTTCTTCCGTCATTTCATGTATATATGGGTTTTCTAGGTCGTTTATTCGCTCGTCAAAATAGGCATAGAAAGCAACCCAATCGATAGGCTGGTCCTTACCATTTTTTAACACTTCATGCATCTTTGAGAGAGCCTTATTATCATCACTATCATTACAATCTAAATATCGACGAAGGAGGCACGCTCTTTAAATCACCATATCCATATTCATTTATGCTGTACATATCAGACCATTTTCGATAACATGGGTTTTCGAAATAATGTTTTCGTCGTTCTGCTCTGTAATTTGATTCTTCATCTGTGCGTCTCATATAAATACCTTTCTAAATTTATTATGATTTTGTGTTATTTGGTTTCCAACGCTTTTTGTTGATGATTCAATGGTAATACTCTTTCTAAATCATATCATATGATGCAGGTAATAATTTTTGACGATAGTTGTCCAATAAACGAGGGACCCATTTCGAATTTAAAGAGGTTCCGGTCCCATAGCATCCTGTTGTGAAATCTCCAAAATATCGATTATGGGGGTCATTCATCCGCTCTTCGAAATAGGAATAAAATGCAAACCAGTCGATGGGTAAGGTGCGACCAACATCAAGAAGTTCGAGAACAATAGTTGAATCATATTCATCTAAGGGACCACCGGCCAAATAGTAAGAGAAGAAAACATCATCTCTAATTTCCGCATAATCATTCCCGTCACTAGCTTCATCCAAACATTTAGCCACAACATCAGACCATTTTCGGTATTTGGGATTTTCGAAATATCGGCGACGTTGTTCGGTTCTACAAATCATTTCTTCGTCATAGGTTCTTATCATGAGTCAACCTTTCTAGACCATATCATAGTTAGGTCCAATTAATATGTCTCGATGCTCATCCAACCATGGTCTGAGAATTTGTCCGAATTGTTCGTGCCCAACATGGTCATAGTATCCGTATGCGGACTTCCATAAATCAATATCATGAATGTCTAAAATATCTTTCAATGCATCCGTCTGAAAAGTAGTGTGACAAGCTATATCTGGATTAACCATCTCGAGCAAAAACCAAGGATGTGAACGATAGCAAACAATTATACCAATTAGATTCATAGAGATTGAGCATTCTCTCACCAAAATATTGATAGCGAATAGCTGAGGTATGTAGTAGCTTATGACCGGAAGGTAAATGAGATATGTCTATATGGCGTTCGCTGAATCTGTTTAGAACATATCGTTTGGTTTCGTTAAGTTCCATAAAATCAACCTTTCTAAATCAAATCATATTCATCAATTAGTTCACTTTCTAAATTCATTTAAAAAGTGATACGAGTAATAACATGATGAGACCCATGACTGAAAACATTGATGTCGCTAAACCATAAATACTAAATTCTCCCAATTTACCATTACGATTAACAATGGAGATAATAAAACCTACCATAGATACCACAGCGACAACTATTAGTGAAATTAACAAAATAACCATCCAGTGCGGTGTAGTAGGTCGCATAAGATTTTCCATAAATGTATATCCTTTCTAATTAAAAACAAACCAGAAAAATAAAGGAACAAAAGGTCCTTTTTGCTATTTATAGGTTTCTAGCAAATCGACCAAGGTTTGTTGCAAATCTTCTTCGATCAAGCGGTTGGTATGAAAATTTTAGAAAATGCTTGTAAATGTACCAGTTATTAATACCTTTTTGTTGAGTAAATAATGAACATTATCCATACTGAATGTTAGGTCGTAATTAATCCGAATTGTAGCTTCCAAATGTAAATTGTCGGTATTAATAGTGAACCAACATTCTGAAAATCGCATCTCATTATCCTTCTTATCTTGATATTTAGGTTCATATTTATATTGGTGTTTTAAATTGTGCAATAATTTAGAAACGAAGTCATTCGGCATCACCCCTTTGGTGTTATAGATTTTAATCATTAGCCTCCCTTTCTAAATAATATCGTAACTACTAAGCAATTCATCGCGGTGAGTGTTTAAAATATTAGCCAATTCGTTAAATTCGTCACCATATTCATCATCTTGCATATGTGAATCAAAAAATTTGTAAACAGATATCCAATCTGCGCCGTGTGCGTCCCCACTATCGATAAAATCTTCTAGATGTTTGCTTGGGGATGGTCCATAATTGATGACAAGTTCTGGCATTAATTGACTCACTAAAAACCAACTGTTTCTATCATATACTAGGGCTCTTGGGTCAGGTTCATAAACCTTAAGTGCCCTGGAAATGATTCTAATCGTTCTTTGATTCTGACGTTGGTAGACTAGGCTTGAAGGGTAACTACCACCGAAAAAAATTTCTTAGTTCTTGTTCATTCATAATGAGTTTTCCTTCCTAAACAAAACAGGGACTAAGAAATTAGTTCCTGTTTTTAAATTATTTATGTAGTTCATGGACCATTTTATCAACTACCTTTCAAATGATATCGTATGTGTTTATTAAATGGTCTCGATAATGGTCTAATAGCTTTTTCACAGTGAATCGATATCCCGAAGGGTCATAAAAAAATTTATTCCAGTCAATTCATCAACGAATCGATTATCAGGGTCATTTAATTGTTCATCAAAATAGGCATAAAAATGGGACCAATTAATGGGTAATTTTTACCATCTTTCAAATACGTTTTCAATTTTGAAAGGTTTGACTGTGAGTCTACCTGGTCGGTAATGAGATAATCGAATAATCGGTCATCACGCCAATCTCTATAGGGTATACCATCAAGTCCTCCCGGTACTACATCTGACCATTTTCGATATCTTGGGTCTTCAAAATATTTTTGTCGCAAAGTTCGTCGATGTCGTAATTCATCATCAAAATCTCTTACCATTATAGCACCTACCTTTCTAAATTAGGTCGTATGTGGTCGATAGTTGTTCTCGATAGTGATTTAGTAATTTTTCTACGGTTGAATATTCACCAGAAGGGTCACTAATGCCCATTTCAATCAAATCATCAATGAATCGATTATCCGGGTCATTCAATCGTGCATCAAAATAGGCATAAAAATTAAACCAATCAATTGGTAATTTGTCCCCGTCTTTCAAATGCGTTTTTCAATTTTGAGAGGTTTGAATGTGTGGATGTTTGATTTGTAATTAAATAATCAAATAACCGGTCATCCCTCCAAGTCATATATTGTCTACCACTAATACCCCCGGGTACAACATCTGACCATCTTCGATAATTTGGGTTTTCTAAATATTTTTTTCGCAAGGCTTGTCGATGCACTAATTCATCATCAAAAATCTCTTACCATTATGGTACCCTACCTTTCTAAATCATATCGTAAGAAAATTGATTGTGCAATTGCAATTTTGAGCGCAGCCTGTGTATCTTGGTCGATTGATTTTTGAGCGACTTACTACATATCCCCAAATTTGACCCCATGGTCTGTTTGGTTCTGGTGTATCATATTTAATCTTTTCATCACCTGTCATTGCAGGTCTTCTAAACGATAGTGTAGAAGGAGCCATAAACCTGGATTCTACGGGTGAAATGGATGGGTAGAGCATTTGTACTAAAAAAATCTCGTTTCCTATGTCTAAATATAGAAATTGAGCGTCCCTCATAAATATCGAGTAAGTCATCGCCAAACCAGCGATATCGACTAATTGCCGTAGCGACTTCTTTCTTGGTCATGTTATCAATATCATAACCAACTTCATGCAATTTCTGATTCAATAATTCTTTTACAACGTGGTTTGGGACCTTTTGATGGGTTATTAATCTTCGACCATTAGAACATATTGACGTCAATTTTGGAGCAATTTATCACGATATTTTATCAAGATATCTCGTAAAACGTTAAATTGATAATAACGGGTCTCATCAAAATATTCGTAAACGTCCTCCCATGGGATATGTCGATTTGATTCTACAAGTTTTTCAAAGGTTTTGACATACTCTGATGCTGTTCTAATTTGGAGAAAACGAAGCATTTCAATACTCGGGTCGAGTGCGAACAAAAATAAAAAGCCCCACAAGTCAAAAAAACATGGGTCATACGAAGCACCTGTATCGAATAATTTTTCTCCTATCCAGCGGTAACGAGCTCGCAAATCGCGCCAGTCACCAAAGTTCAAAGAACTAGCACGATGTTGCCCTAATCGCTCATTGATATATCTGTCTCAACTCTTCTTCGGTCATGTACTTTGGGTCTCCCAAATAACGATGCTGCTGATAGCTTTGCATGATTTACCCCTTCTTTCTATTTAAAGTTGCTTAAAATTGTTTGGATAAAAATAACATCAGGAGCTAAAATGTATTTGAGAGAATAAGCACTTAAAGATACAGTGATGGATACAACAAACATAATCAAAATAATTCTACGCCAAAAATACGACATTTGGTGACCTAACTCTTCGACGAAGAGAAAAGATGCGACCCATAATACAAGGAGACCGAAGGCTATACAAGCGCCGAAAGTTCCAAACATATCCGTGATATAATAGGCTGCCAATTGTTGACGCAATTGTGGGTAATTTTGGATAAGGGATTGAATGGTCTCATTCCCTATGTTGAGAGTTTTAGCTAGTTCTTTGATTAGTTGTTCCATAGTTAACCTTTCTAAACAATGTCATAGTTTGGTGATAATAGTTCGTCTCGATATTGATTGATTAAATTGATAACAGAGATTTTGTCATCTATAAATGAAAAAAGTTCTTCTTCCATTTCGTGTGCATAAGGATTATCAGTGTCGTCCATTCGCTCGTCAAAATAGGAGTAAAAGGCTTTCCAATCGATTGGTTGGTTCTTACCATTTGCCAAAGTTTCGTGCATTTTTGATAAGGACAAATTGTCAGATACTTCATTACAATCCAAATATAAGCGTAGGAATGCACGTTCTCTATAAGTACCGTAACTACGATTGGTCTTATCTATAATATCTGACCACTTACGATATTTCGGATTTTCAAAATACTGTTTACGCCGCCCAGCTCTATACTTTGATTCTTCACTTTCTGGTCTCATTTTTATAGCCTTTCTAAATCATGTCATAATCGATGTCGTTTTGACTCTTGTTCAAATATTGTTCCCGTAGGCGTGGTAATACCTTTTGCCACCACGGGTTCCTGCCAATACAACAACTTGTCTCGACAAATAACGATTATATTCCCGTCTAATATTTGCCAATTCATCGAGCATCAATCTAGGTCTCTGACTAGTGGATAATGTACCTGTATGACTGTTGAGTGAACGTCTGAGTGCTTGGACAAATTCCAATGTGGTATTGGTATCTGTAGCTATATAATTATATTCGTCATTTGATGGGTGCATAACGATTCCTTTCTAGACCATATCATATATTTCAGCTAATGGTGAATCGACGGTCAACTTCTTCTTGATAACTTCTAGTGAAGCCTCACCACTCCAACTCCGTTTGGATGGCGCTTCTATCATCAGGTTCTGCGGTTTCAGCGTCTTCCCGATGATAGACTTCCTTATCTCTCCATTACGGCTTAAGCCTGAGTTCTAGCCGTTAGAATTGCTAGTTCACTTCTTAAGCTAATGAGGTGAGACAAAGTGCAGGTGCTCCTCTTAGCTACCTGAGGAACTTTTGCCTCGAGTGCTAACCGTTGCGTCACCGTAACGGTTTTTAATAGGTGCTTAATAAAATATCGTGCACCAATGTTATAAGACGCGTTTAAATCCGCATTATAGATTTTGCCAGTTACAAACTGCATCATAGAATAAGGTGTTTCTTCATCAATTTCTCGTCCGCGTTTAGACCAGCCAGAACCATCAAAGGCTAATCGGCTGGTATTTCGCGCATTGACTCGTGCAACACGTAAACCATGTTGATGAGCTTTGTGACAAAGCACTTTGTAAATGCGTTTGTATCGCCAGAAGTGAGCACGTTTGACAGAACTTTTACCTTTGAAGTCTAGATACTCAAGGACAAAAGCGTCTACACCATGCTCACTTCCAAAAATCAAGAATAGCCTTGACTGTTTTATCAGCAATATCCTGGCTAAGTCCTGCTACTTTTCGCCATAGCGTTTTATTGTAACGAGAACCTTGTTTTTGATTATGTTTGATACGTCCTAGTTGCGTATGAAGTCGGTCGTGCTCTTCGCTGAACGAAATGAATTTTCGTGCGTAAACCGTACCGTTTTTATCCATAATGGAACAAGTGGCATCCGTATTTCAAACCTAAATCCACAGCACATATTTTGTCCATGGATTCTTTTGGTATCAAAGTTGTTTCTTCTTCTCATAAGAAAGGTCGCATAAAAAACGACGCCCTTTCTTTTGAATGAGTAAGAACATTTTGTTTCTTACCGATTAGATAGTTTTGATAATACCTACAATCAGAGGTTTTTGAGTTGATAAACTTCGTAAAACCCAATCGTTATTTTTAAATACTTTGAGTTCGATGGTTTGATTTATCGGGTCAAAGTTTCTAAATAGGTTATTTTTATAATAAGCAGGGCAGTCAAAATGACGAGTTCCCAAACGGGGGCGTTGAGGTACTTTTTCACCTTTTATTTTCAACTCTGCTTTCTGCTCTTTCCAATTTACTAAATTACTGCGATAAGAGGAGACAATTCAAGAGCTCGATTGATTACAGCCCTACGCAAATATGAAGAGAATTTGGGAGATTCTTCATCAAAGTTATACTGAGCCTGATTATTGGCGGTAGAATGAATGAGTTTCTCGGTGTATGTCATACGTTGATTTGAATACTCAAAATCCTTCATCTCATCCCAATGCATATCCACAATAGGAATGACAAAATGAAGGGCATTACGATAGATAGTGATGGTATTTTCTAGCGCTTTTAAATCACCAGTTAACTTCATCGGATAACTTGATGTTATGTTCACGATATTCGTTCCTTTCTTTCAGTATATGTATATTATATCAGAAAGAACCTGAAATTTCAATAAACCATGAAATCGTCGAGAACAGCCTACCCCTCGCTCGCACCATCCAAACGTCGTTTGGATGGATTCTGCGCTTGGAACTAGTCAATATTCCCTATCCTCTCTAGATGATATCATATTTCGGTGATAAGAGACTATCACGATATTTGTTGAGAATATCTTCGATTGTCCCTTTTTCGAATGGGTCAAGATTATTGTATGCATATCCTTTCGAAGTTAGTTCTGAACGGAAAGGGTTGTCCGTGTCGTTTAAACGCTCATCAAAATAGGCGTAAAAATTCTCCCAGTTAATAGGCAATTCTCGACCATTTTCGAGTAACTTGTGCAGGTATGCACGCGATGTTTTTTCAATATCTTCATTTGTCACATACTCGACAAACAAAACATCATCTCGCCATTCCCCATAATCATCATCATTTGGTACAACATCTGACCATTTACGATAGTCAGGGTCCTCAAAATAGCGACGTCGCTGTTCTTCGCGATAGTTAATTTCGTCATCCATTGTGCGCATGTTATATTCCTTTCCAGGCTATCTAGCCTTAAGCACATCGCTGAATATGTCGGGATAATCACTCGCCAATTTACTCATGATGGTGAGTTTGGCTTTCTCATAGGTGAGGAAGCGTTGCCTATCCCTTTCTGTGATATTTGGCAATGTACCCTGGTCGAGGTTATCACTGAGGTCAGCCAACTTAACAAGCATTGCATCTGGGTTTTCACAGATATGGTTGATATAATCATCGTAAGATATTTTCCCCTTGTCATGGGTCAAATATTCAAGGACATGTACAATTTCTGGTGAAATCCCTTTTTCAATAAGGAATTCAAATGTGATAGGTGTATCTTCAATGACATCATGAAGAATAGCAACTGCTTTTTGTAGTTTATTGTGAATATAAATGGTGTTATTACATACACGCATCGGATGGAAGATGTAGGGGTCGCCGTTTCGACGAGCAACCTCCTGTGAGCTACGGTCGCTATTTCAAGCGCGATTTCAAGTTGTCGGTTGTTCATATGAATTATCCTTTCTAAGCAAAATAAGGTTTCGTTGACCGTTATTTATTGTCGATTTTCTTGTCGATTGTAAATTGTGTTACCATTGAAAACGCACTATTCTTACTGACATCGAATTTGACCAATTTGAAATATAAATCGTGTTTCTTACCAAAGGGGAAAATGGTGAACACCGGATGATAAATTTCATCCATATCCACAAACTCCCTCTCAAGTGGGGTTTCGACACCATCAAATACTTTTTCGGAAATAAGAAATACCTGTTTGTTTTTTTCTCGATTCAAAAAAACTCAATTCAACAATGTCTTGATAATCACTTTTTACTGCTCGCTGGTTGATGGTAATCATTCGCTGGTTGGCATCACTTTCATTGGCGTCAGTAAAAAGATTTTCTTCAGGGGGTAATGCATCTTTACATTTTCTAATTCCGAGATAATCTTTATTTAAGACGCGCACAAAGAGATAATGATGGAAGAGTTTTGTTTGCAACCAATTTGCTAGGCGATAGACAACAAAACTTATAATTGTAGCGAAAATCCAAAACAATGATTCACGTTCTTGTATTGGTTTTTGCTAGAGCTGCTGTAAAAATAATAGCAAGGAAGGTATTTCTAATCATCAGTTTCATAAAGATTATTTCAGAACCCAAACGAAGTTTTGCAAAAGGTGCGCCCAAAATTACCAAATACAGCAGTGCGCTTAATATTCTTGTATCAACATCCAGAGTCAGGTAAAGCTCTTTGATGCAGACAGCACTCATGACCATTAGGAAAAATAAATATTGCCATTTAAAGAACTTCCGAATGAGCCAATTCGTACCACAAATTGCAGATAATTGGTATCCCAATTTATTATTTTCTTTCACCATTTTTGATTAAATCTTTCATTTTTCACCCGTGAATCTTTTCTAAGCGCGATAAGTTTCCATTTTTCTCATGGAAATATTGTTCCATCATACCATAAGCCGTATATGTGATTGCATTTGCACCCGCATTGATAGTATCTTCAATAGATTTGTCACTCTTACCACCAGATGCAATGATTGGAATATCTGGATATTGTTCGCGTACCCATTTTACAAGTTCAACGGTGTCCTTACCACCACTAACGTTAAAGATATTCACACCTGCATCAATATAAGGCTGTAATGGTCGTGATTTGTCGATAACAGTATAAATAATAGGGATATCGACATATCGTCGAACCATTTCAGTTGTCTCTACTGTTACAGGTCCGTTCAATACAATGGCTGTGGCATTGTTTTCTTCTGCATGGGATGCTAAACGAGCTGAACGTTCACCTTGTGTCAATCCTCCGCCCACACCGACTAAGATTGGAGCTTTAGCGACTAATGATACAGCATTCAGAATTTGTGTATTTGGCGTGAATGGATACACACATAAAATAGCATCCGCATCTGTATTGGCAATTAGTGATACGTCTAATGAATATACAATAGACTTAATGCGTTTACCATAAATGACAATACCTGATGCCTTTCGAATGATGTCTGGCATTTCAATGATAGAGCTACGCAATGGTGATACTACTTCTGGGATTTTCTTAATAGGTTTTTCTGTCATATTGATTACCTTCCTGTTGCTATAATGATTAAATAACCGATGCAATCAATTGTTCCAGATTACACGGCTGGATATTAAAACTCAGCGTTAAAGAGTTCTTTGAGTTTATAAGTGACGTTATCACTATCTGCGTTGATAGCGACTGATTCATTGATTTTAGACAATTTAGATAATTCTTCTAAATCCGCGTTATAACCGATAGTATTGACTGTGATACCCAATGATTCAATGATTTTCGCAGCTCGATTAAAGTCATACCCTTGGTTTGTTTTACCATCAGATAATACAAAAATAACAGGTCGAGCATCTGGATTATTTCTCATTTCATCAAGTACCATTTTAACTGCAACTAATAATCCGTTATAGGTAGCTGTACCACCAGCAGGTGACAACCCCTTGATAGCTGATGTGAAGTATGCCTTTTGGGTACCGTCCATTGCCCCAATTGGAACATTGATAGTTACATCATCACTATAAGATACCAAACCAATTTTATTATCCTCATTGATATATTGGAGTGAGTTGAGCAATGATTTCTTCAAATTGTTCATTGGGTCGCCTTCCATAGAACCTGAGATATCTGTCACGAATACACCTACAATAGGTCGTGCAGTATTTTTGTTTTTCTTCCAGAGTTTCTGCATAGATAGGAGCATATTACCATCAGTCGTTTGCTCTTCGAATTTATAATCATCTAACTGATTAAAACCATAGTCAGTGGCTTTTTGTTGATTCTCTTTGTTCTTCACAAATTCTGAAAATCGCTTTAAAACTGCCTGTTTCTTACCATCATGCGTTGTGGCGTATAATGGAGAATCTTGTCGGATACCAAACGGTACATATTTATAATCAGCAAATTCTGGCGTATTGATATATGTCTGATATGAAATAGACAAAATATCTGCTGTACCACCTTTTGCGGCATCGCGTAATTGAGAAGTTGTTACGAATGTAGATGGGATGTTCGACTGAAGTTTTTGGAATGCTGTTTTTGATGTGTCACTAATTGGGTTGCTACTATCAAAACTATATAATAGTTGTGAGAGTAGACTCAGGCCTGTTGATGATGAATATGGATTGGTATATCCTAATAGTTTACCATCATTAATAGCCTTCGTCACCGCATCAATTGTGACAGCGCCGTTTGGCGAAACCTCATTGTAGACTGACTGTTTCATCAATAGTCCGGATGTGTTACCAAACAATCTATCCGAAATTTCAGTAGTTGAAACACCCTTGGCAGTCAAGATATAATCCCATTGCTTGTTAGACGGTGTGTATCCGTCAGGAACATGATTACCACTAGCGATATAATCCACAGCAGTACCAGATGGGATACTACGAATGGATACGCTGATAGTTTCTCCGTCTATGCTTTGATTTTGGTTGTTAAAATCCTTTGCGATATCATTTAGGATACCATCTTTACCACTACCTGCTTTTTCTGTGGATGCAAAAATCTCCACATTGACTTTACCATTACCCTCAACAGTGTAAGGATATGTCTTATTCAAATCAGGTAGTTCATCTGCTGAATCTAAAGATGTGAGACTAATGTCCTTTTTAAGAGCTGCTTCATGCAGGTCAATTTTTCTTATAATAAGTTTCGACCTCTGCCTTAGCTTCATCTTTTGGACAAATTTCGTATTTGCCACCGTCGCTTGAGCATGCTGTTAATAAAACAGACATGGTTAACATAGCACCGGCAATTAACTTTTATGATTAAATTTCATGTTATTTCCCTTCTGCAATTACAATTGTTCAAAGTAAATTTTGGAAAGCCTTGATAAGATTTTTCAAATCGATATCATTTGATTCTGTCTTAGTGTCTAGATAAGCGATTGCTTGTACCATTAAATTGTTAGCATCAGAAATTAATTTATCATTTTTGGATAATTTATTCTCGATGACTTCAGCATCTTCTGAAATAACCAATCTTCGATAAATTGATTTTGCATCGTGCAAGACGTGCAATCTAATTTCTGCTAACTTATCCCCGATATCCTGAATGATAGGTAAATCATTATTTTCGATAATTTCTGCATATTGCAGTTTCAAATCTTTTGTAGTGTTGATTTGTGTAAGCATGTGGTCAACATATGTTCGATAAGTAGGTTTCACTTTATACTTGACCGATTCTAACTTGCTGATAATTCCACCTTCTTTCATAATACAGGTCAGTTCGTTTCTGTTCTTCGTTATACTCAATAACTTTTTTATTATTCATATAAGTAGCCAAAACCCCCGCTCCGGCACCAAACAGAGAGATGCCGGATAATCCAGCTACAAATTGTGCTAAGGTGACCATGTTAGCGAAGGTTTTTGATACCCATATTAATAATAATATTGTCTTTTGAATGAACAACAAAGAACCAAAATGATAGACTAGACATCAACAACAAAAACGATATGAACGCTAAATTTATCATATGTTTTAGGTTTTGAGTTCTTCGTTAATTCCATTTTAACCACCTCGGTGATATTTGCGTTTTTGATGTATCACGTTCGACATCAGAATAGCTTTTTGTGCATTGATATCGCGTTTTTACTTTAGCTCGATGAACATTATCAATAACATTATCAATTTGAGGTTTGACGTTTTTCTGATATTGTTTATCCGTTTTCGCGAACAAGAGCTGAGACCAAATCTTTGCTGGCCTTGATAAAGTTTTGACTAGCTGTTTTGAGTTCCATATTACAATCCTTTCTGGCGTTCAATAGTTGTCAATAATTTCTGACGAATTTGCTCTTGGGCTTGACCAATACGAATACTAGCTTCTTCACGACGTTTTCGTCCGACAGTTTGCGCCTCATTGATTTCATCAAGTGTTTTGAGAACATTACTTGTTGCGTACTCAATCGTTTCTGCTGTCAAACCTGTACTTTCTGCGTGTCGCACGACCGCCCTCAACCGTTTCACGAGCTTTATCACTAGCTTTGCGAATAGCATCATTGATACCATCATTGACTTTCTTATCGATTTCATAGGCATCTAAAGTCGTTTGACCAGCAATTGCGGCAGCCATAGAAATGCGCCATGCAGGAATCATATTGTTGATGGTACGGTTGGTGCGTTGAATAAGCGCATAATTAGCGTAATTCATATTCGTCAATTGAATAGCTAGGGACATAGATAGAGCCATTTGAGCTTCTAGGTCGGCTACTTGGAGAGCGAACAAATTAGTTGCCTGTTTGAGTGCATTCAATTTTTCCGCCTCTTCCTGACCACCCTTACTTGCCAAGGCTTCTAACTCAGGAATGTCTTTTTCGTAGGCCTCATTTAATTTTTGTTTACCAGCAGTGACGTAAACGGTCAAACGCTGGTAATTTTCTTTATTGGCCTTAATCATATCTTCCATATTAAGGCTGGTTTCATTGAGAACGACAATGTTGCGTTCCAAAACAGCTTTAACACGGTTGATATTGTCTTGTACCGATTCATAGCGAATTTGGAGTGCTTTAGCCTTATCACCCATTGAACGGATGAATCCAAAGAATCCCGTTGTATCGGTATCTTGACCAACTGCGATTTCATTTGTCAGTTTTAAGAGCAATGCTCCTGTATCTCCGGCATCTTTTGACCGAACATTACTTAGACTCTTTTCAGTCAGCTTATCAAGAGTCTTAGCGTCTTCAAGCCCATAAGTTGTAATCATTTTACCGTCTGATAAGTCAATAGCACTGCATACCTGAGAAACTGCGGCTTCCTGCTCTGGTGTGAGCGCGATTTGGAGAGTTTCTTCAGTCACACCCTGCAACATCAGGTCTTCTTTCGCCTTTTGTTCTTCGATTTTAACAATATCTTCTTGGCTCAAACCCGGTGTTGCTACTAATTTATTTCCAACTTGGAATCCTTCCATGTGAATGTTCTACCTTTCTACCCTGTTAGGGTTCGTTTATATCTTAATTATATCACTATTGTTAGCAAAAGCAATATGGTATTAAATAATGTTACTTTTATCCCATTGATGACCAACTATCCTTAGACCATGTCGTAATCTAGTGAATATAAGACATCTCTATGCTCATCTAGCCATGGTGATAATTTCCTCAAATTTATCATGACCTATGCGGTCATAATATTTATATGCTGAATTCCACAACTCGGTATCGATATTATCCAGTACACCTTTCAGCGCCGTATGCATACTGGCAGTCTCCATGGCCATTCTAGGATTAACCATTTCTAATAAAACCATTTTATGATTATGGAACAAACAATGGGACAAATCATATTTGTAAACGTCAAACATATGGTCACCAAAAATATTGATAACGAATAACTGTTCCGTCTGAAATTCAGGTTCCAAAGGGACCTCTTCAAAAATTTGACAATCATGTTCGATAAAATAGTCTTTTGATATAATCCTTGATTTCATCCATTGTCATCTTATAATTATCCTTTCTAAATTATATCACATTCGAAGCCCTAATCCTCTGACAAAATTCAGATAACTATGATATGATATAAATAGGAATATAGCTCTTAAGAGCGTTGGAGGATATCGATTCCATATCCTCCTCAATAAAGACTTCTGATATTATCAGAGGTCTTTTTGGTTTGTAGGTAACCTTCCAATAGGATTTGGGTAGTAATTGGTCCGTACGCCCTGTCGCATGGGTTAGTTTTGACCCTTCAGTTATGTCTACGATTTCTTTATTCTGACTATCTAGAATTTCTTTGACAATTTGCAATTCGTGTTCTGATGAAACAGTTATTTCTGTATTATTCTGTATAACTTTTGCAATTCTGTCTCGCTCTCTAACTAAATCCTGCTTGGTCGGTTGTGAGGTTTTAATAGCGATTGTTACAAATAGAACGAATGCGAACACTAACACTAAATACACAAATGTATCTTTAAATGCATTTTTCATTTTTTTTCACCTGACCTACTGTTTTAATTCATCAGTTGTGGCTTTTCTAACATATTTACCATAGACTTGCTTAGTCCATCCGTTATCATGTCCGTGGTTATTGGATATTTTATATGTGTTACCTGATACGCCAGTGACCAAATGAAGATAGATATGACCTTTGACCTTGCAAAGGACGATATCTCTCTTCTTAATCATCGTGTCTGGTGTAATGGGTTCGACTATAACAGCCTCACCACTTTTCAGTTTAGGTGTCATGGAATTACCTTTACCTTTGACGATGACTGTTTCACCAGCGAGCAATTTTTGAATGGTAGTTTTATTTTCCCCACCGATATAATATTGAACCATCATGAACCTTTCTAGTTATAGTATATTTTTCAGATGTTAAATCATATCATAATGTCTACTCAATAATCGGTCACGATATTTATCAAAATAGTCACTAGCAACCCCAAAGTTATCTGACCTGACGGCATCATAATAATATAGATCCGTTTCCAATCTGTATGTTCATCATTTGACTAGACTTAAAAAATGTAGTGAACATTATTACTTTGAAGAGCAACAGTTTGTTGCCATTTCCAGTAAAAACCAAAGGTGAGTTCTGCAATAAATGTATCTTAATTTACACGGTAGGTTTTTGAAAATGGAATCACCAAAATGTTTATAACGAAACATAATTACTTCGAGTTCAGATTCATTTACAGGGATATTATGGTGATTAAAAATACTGTTTTCAAAAGTTTCCTTGTCAATTTTTGTACTTGTCATTTAATACTTCTTTTCATACAATATCATATCCGGAACTAGAGTAATTGATTGCGATATTTTCCACGGTTTGAACAAATGTTTGCATCTCTATAATGAGGGCCTGTCATCCAGATGGTATCGATGTATTCTGTAAAATATTGTCCAATCCCATACTAGATCAATCACCTCGGTCGATAAAAATCTTCAAAATATTCATATGATCTCTGATGATGATTTTCATTAGCTAACTCAGGTAATAGTTGTTCAGCTAAGAACCAGTCATCTGTCCGATTATATATCCAGTCCAAATGATTTTTATAGATATCAATCGAATTCGGGAATAGCCCAACTCTAAACAAAAGTACCTCTCGGTCATCCTCATCCCTAGGATAACAAAGACCCATGATGTCTCGTAATTCTTGTTCTGTCATCATTTTCCTTTCCAAACTCAAATTTACACAATGTCATATGATGGGGATAATAGTTTATCTCGATAGAAATTTAAAATGTCCATAACGGACCATCTAACGCATTCATTAGTGTTCCCTTCGATAGCAGGTCTTGTAATCTCACCTATTGCATAATTTTCCTCATCCGCAAATCGACTATCGAAATAGTCATATAAGGATACCCAATCAATAGGTAGTTCACGACCATTATCCAACAATTTATAAAAGGTTTCACCATCGGTTTCAGACAACAATCTTCCTGTAGTATAACTTATGAAGAAAATATCTTCAACTTTACTACCATAATCAGTACAATGAAGTGGTATCATATCAGACCATTTGCGATAACCTGGGTTTTCAAAATGTTTTTTCCGTAAACGTTGACAAACTATGTTTTCTTCTGCTATCGTTCTAACCATGTTTAATGCTTTCTAAGTTTCTGTTTTCTTTCACTAACAAATAAGATTTTTCACCAATTGATAATAAATTGATTTCATAATTATCGTCTTCATCGACTATTGATACAACCATGTAGACGAAAAATGCTAAGAACAATAATAATACAAGTATGAATAAAACAAAATCGTTAATAATTTGTGGTAGCGCATCCATTATTCCACCTCCTTCTCAAATTGCCATTTAAATGATATCATATAGTGATAGTAATCGTTCTCGATGCTCATTTAATAAGGTTTTTGTGCGACAATCTTCCAGTTGAGTGTCGACAAATTGGTATATGGTTGTCCAATCAATATTTGAAACATTTTCACCGTAAATAACATATCTTATATGAACTGATGCTGCTGGGCTTGCATAATGATTATGCACTAGGTTAGGTAACAATTGCTCAGCCAAAAACCAGTCACTACTTCTTCTCTAAAACATTTCCAAGGCAATCTTTCATAGACATTGGAGTGCATTTAGAAATAATGATAAACGGTCAAATAATCGCTTTTCTGTGGATTCTTTTCGAGGATAGTCGTTACCAAATAATTCTATGAGCCGTTGCTTGTCCATGGCAAAACCTTTCTAAATCATATCGTAGTTGTCCACTAACAATTGTTCCCGATATTTGTTCACAACCCTGGTCAGAGTATTGCTACCCGTTTGACCATCAATAAACGCATAAACAGCTTTCCAATCAACATCTTTTGAACCAAATAAGACGTCCCCACCTAAGTAAATATAATGGGAAATGAAGTTATCAATTTTTCGAAAAGGATTGACCCCACCAGCCGATTCATGAGCTGCTTCAGGCATTAATTGTTCTAACAAAAACCAAACATCTGACCGAGTGTAGATATTTTGCAAATGGTCATGATAGATTTCTAATGATTTTGGGAAAAGATTGACCCGGAAAAGAAGTTTTTCCTCAGCCTCGGCACTTTTCGGGTAGGACCACTTCATTAACTGTTCCAATTCGTATTTTGTCATGATGTTACCTTTCTGACGCCAATATTTGAGACAATTCATCATCTGAAAGTTCGATAAATCTGTGACCGCGTATGGGGTCTTTTAGGTAGTAGATGCCATCTTTATGACTAATAATATCATAGGTTATACTTTTAACCCATTCAGATTGACTATTTACAATGACTGCGTCGTCTGTTTTTGTAATAGTATAAGATTTTTATCTATAGGAGCATGTCCAACTATGGCTATATAAATTATCATCACCAGCCCTAAAAACATAGATGCTAAAAATGTCACGTAGCAAACTCAGCAATTTTACAAATTTGTTATCATGAGTTCCAATCACAAAAACAATAAATGATACACCCATTGCAATTGTGGTACCGATACCTATCATATTAAGTATATTAGGCAGTGTTGGAATGATTAATTTTTCCATAAATCCATCGCTTTCAAATTAACAAAAAAGAAAACCAGTAAATTAAGAGCCGTTTTCCGGGTCGATAACGATTAAATCATCGTAATCGCTGGCATTCTACAGATTGTTCAGTTGAAGGTTCCTACCATGAACACCTCACATGTCGATAAGGGTTTTATTCGAAGTCTTTGACCATGAGATACCCCCGCGACCATAAGAACATGTATGATATCCAGGTGTCACCTCACGCTCTCTATCTACTAACGGCCGTCTAAGTAAAGGTGGATATAGAGATGCGATATCAACATCTGCATCGCTTAAATTATGCGGGTGTTCTTGGTCTGGTGTTGATACCAATCCAGACTCGAAATACTGTCCCAAAATGCGTTTGTTTGGGTTAGCATATCCATGATGTCACGCATTCGATTTTCTAAGTTCTCATTATAGATTTTGGCATACTCCAGACGTTCTCGTGGACTAGGGCTCCACATATTAAAATCAACCATGGATGCCACCTACTTCTTCTTGTACTTATTCATCCAGTCATTTCGATGGGTGAATAGTCCGTAGATACACGTGTACAGCAGACACGAATAGTAAAATAGTGCTAACAATTGACCAAATCAATTGGTGTCGGTCGTACATGAGCCACATGAAGAATAATCCGAGTAGGAAAATCATCAAATTAATCAATTCGCGTTTTGTGAGCATGCTACCACATCCTCTACTATATCTTGAATTTTGTGTGTGCAGGCATCTAAAAAGACCTGTCAAGGTCTTTTTAGATGGAATTGGAGTGAATGCGAGTAATAAATTTACCCTGCGTGACACCATCACGAACACCATTAGCAGTACCACTCCCTTAGCATCACCATTGCAGATATGGCAATTAAAATATCACATGCCTGAATCATGCCAATATTGCGTTGATTCAAAAATATATGCACTAACTTTACCAACATGGTGGTGAGGCATATTGTCGTACTTCGTCTGCTCTGCCAACGAGTTCTTTCCAGCGGTCACGGTCAGCCTATGCCATGAACCAGCGAGACGATTGATTCTCATCTGGGATATCCGCAGTAGAATCGAATACGGTCACGACCATGATTTCTCTTGACGCTCAACAATAACTTCTGCCCATACGGTATCCGCACCCAAAGCCATCCCTGAATGACGTTCAACAAGAGGTGGTTGTCAGAGAGCGCGTTCGACGGTTTTCATCAAAGCGTTCCTATGAAGACGTCCATAAAATGGGTTATTCAGGTTATAACCTGCTGGTTTATCAGGCGATGCCCTGCTCAAAGCAATAGATAATACACCATCTGTCATCGTTTTAGCACATAAACATCATCGCTTTCAAAATTAATGACTAAAAATTGTGACCACTAAGTGTCCACACTAATAATTTTATTTTCTTTCGAAAACAAATTGGGGTATTGGGGTCGAAAGACCCCATTAAAAATGGTCTCTCACGTATGTGGGAGACCGAATGTACTATGCATATATATATAGTAGTAATAAACGGTGTTGTCGTTTTTCCATACCAAAAATCAGCACATTATAACTCAAAATTGCGACCACTAGCTGACAATACATGTCGCTACATTTTCCAGTCTCAAAGTCACCTTATTTACAATAATATTGTAGATACTAAACAATGTGAGCCAAATTAGAAGCAATCTTATGATTGCAAAAATATGTTTTGATAAATGACCATTTTTGTCACCTTTCTAAATAATCTTAGTTAGTAATCTCAACACGGTACGAATCTGTCATCTCCGATTTCTGAGTACAAATAAATAATCAATTCACAAGCTGTCAAACCATTAAGGGTTTCTTTTACAGCTGATTGTTTTGGTAAATAACCACACGAATAGCGCTACCATCTTTTTACCGCGGACGAGTACTCCAACAGCAGTGTGGTCATAAAGGATTCGTTGGTTCCAGCAACTAAAAGGGCTGTAGTGAAATTCACTAACTCCCTCTGAACCCTTCTCAGCAGGTACAAGACGTCCTGTCAACTCTTCAATTGGTTTTGCGTAACAAATGTCGTTCCGACTACTTTCTCTTCCATAAATCATAATCCTTCCATAGAAACCAGATGGTACTGGCTCTCCAGAAATTTCTTTTCGTGCTCATTGTGAGTGATGATTTTCACCTTGATAAACACCGTCACAAACATCATTGCTGAGCGTTTGCATTTGCTCCAACTCAATCGTCGGGTCTTCTAAAATTTCTCTTGGTAACTGTTCAAACGCTGCACCTTCTAATGCATCAAGCGGTGCGTTTACGAAAACAGTTGTTGTGCATTTATATGTAATCAGCATATTGAAAGCCACCTTTTCCTAAATTGTTTTGCTTATAACGTGCTTACAGGCATAAGCCGCAATTGAGCGAAATGGGTCATTTTTGTCAATAAAGACCACACGTGTCGGAGCACTCGGACCAAAAGTCTTAATACCCCAGATAAAGAGCTCGTAGCATATAGCCACCTTCTCTCTCAGTCTCATTAGCTCGTCTTGTTGCGCATGTCTTTGTATGGTTCCAGTGCTCAAAATAAGTTCACGTAATTTTTGTGTCTCAACTCTCATAATCCATCCTCCATCAGTCACCCTGTGTCACAAAATTGTCAACAGCTGCAAGTCCAATCAAAGCGCCATCCCAATCGCTTCAAGTGTCAATGCAGTGACAAGTGATGCTGTACCAACTTCAAGAGAACTAGGGCCCCAATCGAAAAGAGGAGTCCAAATACAAAAAGCGAGGTTGCGTGCAATTTTACCGCGTTTATTCAATTTTTCATCATTTTTCTCCATCTTCTGATTTTAACTGTGAATCTCGAGTTATATGTTAGTCTCGAGGGGTTGTCAATTTTTCCAAATGATATGGTAGTAACCAAAACTTGTTGTCTAGTTCGACGATATTATCTTCCTCGTCAACATCTGCTAACAGTCGCAACTGCGTTAACAAATTCTTCAACTTCATCACAGCTAGTGGCAGTGTAACAATGTTTATCAACATCAGAATTGGATGAATAAATACTGTATCACCTTTTTCGAGTTTAGTTGAATAAACTTTTGAAGAATTTCAATGTTATTAGATTGTTCCATATTTACTCACCTGTCATTCTGAGTTTTTATTTCAAAAATGAAATTTGGGGTTTTGGACGGAAAGCCCCATTAAACAGTCATGAAAACGTATGTTTTCACACATAGGTGCCGATTACTTTGTGTAGACATAGATAACTGGTTCATCTAAGTCTTCATCTTGCACGGCGTCAACAAAGTCGATTTCGCGGTCTTCAGCGTGACATCATCAGAGAAAACATATGGACGATTGGTATGAGTGAAAATGTTGAATTCATCGGTATATCACAGCATCGTCAACTGGGATGAGTGCGAATACTGTTGATGCTGAGAGTTGCTCTGAAATGTTTAACTGTCGTGTGAATACCTCGCGATTCTATTCGGTCAAAATGTATAGTTCGATGCGTTCTTTTTCGAATATAATTGGGGTTTTGGGGCGTTAGAGCTCCCATTTTATTGTCATGAAAACGTATGTTTTCGCACTCAAACAAAATCCGAACGATGTACATATTTGCATATTCTAGTTTTTGACTTTTAATGGATTTGGATTTAAAATTGGATTTTGTGAAAGCGTTCTCAAAATGGCGGTATCCGCGGTTTTTAATTATTTGAATATCAAAGGATGTAAAAATTATAAAAATTTTTCTACAAGACTTAAAAATTTTCTGTACTTTTTATTTTCAAAATAGTGTTTTAGATAAAAATGGCTTTTATACCGCTGTTTGTAACTGCTAACAATAAATCCAATTTTCAATCCAATTTTGTCCAAATGGGTCTAAATTGATGAAAATTACGCCAAAATAACTAGATTTTGTCAAGATATGGCACTAAAACACAATCATTCGGGAAGTGGCGAACGTTTTTAATTTTATCCGCGTGAAAACTTATATGTTTTAGACCTAAATCATGTCATAGTTGTATACGGGTGCTAAGTGATATGTTTGGAATTCGTAACCTATCGATATAGACAATTGGTCCATATGGGACTAATACAGTATTAGTGATACTGTCTACAATTTGTGAAGCACATATTTGTCCATTTCTTTGTCCATCCTACACCATAATTTTTGCTTTTTCGTCCCTCTGTGATGGATAGTGATGACACAAGTATCACTCTAGCTCAAATTGGTGGGGTTTCGCTATTTCTAAATTCACTGTATCAAGAACTGACAAATCAGGGAATGAAACTTTACCATTGCTAGAAAAGATAACATAATTGTATTTATTACTTGAGTACCATAATGCGTTGAGCTTTACCATTATAGTAAAACAATGTCTCCGACTTTTACTGTCATAACGCCTTACCTTTCTAAATCATATCGTAATTATTTACAAGTTCTAAATGATAGGGTTTGAGCCAATATCCATTTAATTTTACAAGTGGTCATATTCATCGCGATACCATGTTTTCTGAACTGTATATACACCACCAATAAATTCATCCATTTCACATGCCCAAACACCATCCATCTCTTCATTCCTTTCATGTTGCGGAATATCATGAATAATCCGTCATCACCGAGCTTTATATTCGAGTAAGATTGTTGATTTATGATGGTTACGTCGGATACTGGTACACAATGGTTACCGTTCTTGCAGAAATACATACCGTTTGAGAGAAACGCTTCACGACCCGGTAATCATTCCTCATATGATACAATATCGCAATTTTTACTGCCATTGTCGAGATCCTTTTTCTAAATCATATCGTAATCATTTGCCAGTTCTGAAAATGATAGGTTTGAAACCAAAACCATCAAGTTTAACACGCCTTCCTACACGGGAATCATCGCGAACTTCTGTGACGGTATGAACCATGTACCAAACATATGGGTCATTTCACCTCCAACCGGCTCCATAATATATTCGTTCTTCTTTTGGTATTTTACAAATGGTGTACCATATCTCGACTTCAAATTTTGGCGCTTGAGTTTGAGTCCACTAAATCTGAATCATCAAATTCCTTATCGACATTTCCGAAATAAGCCAATCGTGTATCGCCCTGCATTTTCAATATTCGTACATTTCGACCGCGATAATGAACGATGTCTCCAACTTTAACTGTCATCATTTACCTTTCTAAATCATATCACTACTCTCGCACATGGTCTAAAATGGTAGGTTTGAAACCACCAACTCAATTTACCACGCTGTCCGAGATATCTTCGTCATTTCTAACCTCCGTTACAACTTAGGTTGACTCAATCATGTGAGTCATTTCACTGCACGGAACCGTAATGCATGCGTTCTCTATTTGGAGATATCGAGAATGATGACCCCTATCACCGACTTCAAATTTGGATGGGTCGTATGACTCGATAAGTTCTAGGTCATCCTAAACCATCATGAACAAGACCAAAATAACTTAGCAGAATCTAAGAACTAATACGCTGGTACGCGAGACGTTACTGACCGTTATCAACGAGCAATATCTCCAACTTTGATATCCATTTGCTGACAACCTTTTCAAATCATATCATAATCATAGACTTTCGTTCTAAGTGGTAGGTTTGGAATGACCAACCACTTAATTCAACAAGTGGCCCGCAAACATCTGAATTTTTCACGTTCTCCACTGTAAAGATTTCCTCAACATGCACGATGTTGATGACCAACCAGCACCATAATGTCGGCTTTCACCCGATGGAATGCTACGAATAATAACTTTGTCACCAGCCGTCAATGTGGGTAATTTGTGGATTCGACCAAGTCTAGAACTCATTGAATACCCTATTCACAACTCCAAAATGGGAAAAGTCGTACTCTACCTTATGAAGAGTTCGAGGCAGGCATATCAAATGAAAACTACATTGCGCGTCGAGCACGCTACCTAGAAAACTTTACATCGGTCAATTGTCTGGATGTTCTTTGGCGTACTGGGTCTTTTCCCATACAAGGAATGCTGAGGATAATTTTAGTCATTTTATGTACGCTTTCTAGGTTTGTTTTGTTCTTGGGTGAGTTGATGTTTAATTGTGCAATTCAAAGTTCCTGACCAGTTTATCTATCATTAAAATCCTAGTTTTTCAAAGATTTCTGAGAAGTTTTGCTGATTGTCTCAAGTGACACTTGCACTTCTTCTCGGGTTTGGTTGTTCTTGACCGTCACTTGTCCGCTTTCGACTTCGCTCTCTCCTAGGGGTGATGAGAGTCTTTAGCCGCAAAGACATCGGCTGACTTGAACTGAGCTTTGGGCTTACGGTTGAGGTAATCGCTCTGCTTTTGAGATCTTGTTGGCGAAGAGCCTGTACCAACTCCAAGGCCTTGACATTTGCTCCTTCACCCAAGACTGCGATATAGACATCTAGGGCGTTTTCGATAGAGGGCAACACCTTGCTTTTCAAGAATGAGAAGCAGGCGCTCTACACCAAGTCCAAAACCAAATCCAGCAGTTTCAGGGCCTCCAAAGTAAGAAACCAAACCATCGTAGCGACCACCCGCACAGACTGTCAAGTCATTGCCCTCAATCTCAGTGATAAACTCAAAAATGGTGTGGTTGTAGTAGTCCAGACCACGCACCATATTGGTATCGATGATATAGTCTACCCAAGATTTTCCAACATCTGACGCACCAGCATCAAAATGAGCTTGACTTTCTTCATCAAGGAAGTCCAAGATAGACTGGCGCATTCTCTACTGCCACCTTTGTCTTCTCGCCAGAGTCACAGACACGAAGAGGATTTTCCTCAAGCGACGTTGGCTGTCCTTAGACAAGGCCCCCAGCGGTGTCAAATAGTCAATCAAGGCTTCAGCGATAGTCTGCGTATCTCAGGATTGCCAAGAGTGTTGAAAGTGTAACTGACACCTTGGATGCCGATTTCTTTTCAAGAAATGGGCTGCCATCGCGATGGTTTCCACATCGGTAGCTGGATTGCTAGAGCCAAAACACTCAACGCCAATCTGGTGGAACTGGCGCAAACGCCCTGCCTGTGGACGCTCATAACGGAACATAGGTCCCATATAGTAGAACTTTCTGGTTTTTGCACTTCTGGGGCGAGAGTTTATTTTCCACATAAGAACGGACAACAGGCGCAGTTCCTTCTGGGCGGAGGGTAATATGATGAGTCACCCTTGTCATAGAAGTCAGCCATTTCCCAGTTACGATATCGGTCGTATCTCCGACAGACCGGCTGATGACCCGTGAGTGCTCAAAAATAGGCGTGCGCACTTCTGCATAGTTACAGCCTTGAAAATCTACGGGCAAAGCCCTCAACGTACTGCCATTTGGCGGATTCAGCAGGTAAAAATGTCCTGCGTTCCTTTTGGTTTTTGTAATTTCGTAGGGAATCCTCTTTCTATCGTAATTATGATGATTATGAATCATCTAAATCGTCATGATATCGGATTGGATTTGATGATATTGTGTTGAAACAGAGCATCAAGAATTTCTTCCAAATCATCACCGAATATTGTTTAGAAATTGTGTTGGTCTCGATGTACTACGGTATTCATCCTTTTCAAATTTTTGCACAAATATTTTCGCAGGCGAATCGAATCGATTTAAACTCAGACATAACTATGGATATAGTTCTACCAGTGAAAAATAAAACCAGGTGTGTTTGCGTAATGTACGCATTGGTAATTGACTAATTAAATATTCCGATGTAGATGATTTCGGGATGCGTGGAATAGCGTCAATGACGCGCTGAATGAACTTTTCGGCATTACCTCGCGGTGGTTTGACATTTTCCATACCAAGCACAACTAACACACACGCTCAAAGGTTACTGGCTGATAGTTTTGGTCACTGTTGAGATTATTCATTATGTGCGTTGCAATAGCATTTAAATCATGTCATTTTATATTCCTCAAACTATTGTTTACGATTTGATGTATTTATTGTTCGTGATATTTTTGCCCTATTATAATAATTTAAAAATGGCCTGTTATGGAACCTATGATTACAAATAGATAAATTATAAATAATGTGGTAATATGACCTTTATTTATGTAAACATATGTAATCATCACTGTCAAACCCATATATACAAGGGTCGGTTTTACTTTTTGTCAACTACCCTACCGTTTTGTCTTCCCATAGTTGAGTGAGAAATACGCTAAGAAATACATAAGATGTTATGATAAACGACCATATTACAAATGCGAAAAAGGTGTTGCCCACCAAATAAAATAATAATGGTACCCACAATAAAGTAATAGGTAAAAGGCTAGCGATAGAGTCATAGATATTTCCACCAATGAAAATTGGTATAAATTCATTCTTAAAACCATTTTAATAGTTGTTTTGTTAGATTTTGATTCATGATTTCCTTTCTGTTCATTGATTAAAATTTAGTATCAAATATTATACATATATCTTGACTAATACAAATAATGTGATATAATAGATATAGAAAGTGAGTAATGACATAGCACATTAATTTGTAGATAAACTACTCTTATGTGACCAAAACGCTAGAACAGAAAAGTGGAAAGGCGGTTTTATCTCATGAAGCTCAATCAACAAGTAAGACTCTATCCGAATAAAACCATGAAACGTGTGCTCGACTCTTTATGTGATTACCGCCGTTATTGTTGGAATGAAGCCATCGCGTGTTGGAATGTACAATATGAAGCTCGTCTAAGGTGGGCTACCTGAAGACTTGTATGACAAACTCGAAGTAAGACTGAGCCTTTAACGTCTGAAGAAAAAGAACTAGTGAATCAATATCCACGTCCTTCTCATTATAGTGTCCGAAATGAATTAGTCGTTCAAAAAGAAGATTGGCAAACCGCATTTTCTTCTCGAGTGTTGCAACAGGCTGTCAAAGACCTTGCGACGGCATGGGAGTTATTCTTTCAGAATCAAGACCTGCAGGGCTCGACCAACCTTCAAAACGCAGTAAGGCTCCAAGCAAGGTTTCAAAAGCTGACATGGCTCGTATCCGTAATGGTCAGTTACTACTCGATAAACCTCATGGGTATCAAGGGCAATGGAAAACTATCCGATTTAAAGGGTTATCAATCCCTGATGGGAAACTCACTCTTTGTTCTGTAACCCGTGTAAACGGTCGTTATACAGCTACCTTTTACAATCGAGGTTGAACCAACTCCGTTACCTCCTACAGGTCAAAGACGGCGGTTGACGCCATGTGACCATTTTGACACGACAGAAGGCCGAACAACCTTAAAACCAGAGGTCTTTAAACCCTCTTTATGCTCGTGTTCGTCATTATCAACGAATTTAGCGCGTAAACGATGTGAATCCAAGAGCTATTCGTTCAAAAGGATATCAGCAACGAGAACCAGGTTAAAAAGAACATCGAGAGAATTGCAATATTCAAAAAGATTTATTGCATAAATTCACAACTGATTTATATCGACGATTCGACACGGTTGTCATTGAAGATTTAGATGTATGCAAAATGCCAAACGCGCCAAGAACTCCATCGTCTTTATTTGGTCAATTCCGTCAGATGATGAACATAACCAAAAGTTTGGAAAAACATTAATGATTGCGGATAGATTCTATCCATCCACTCAACGTTGTTCTTCTTGTGGATTTATCAAAACCGGAGACGATAAGATTACCTAGTGGAAATCTCAAACACAGGAACTCGTCACAATGAATACATCTGTTACCATTGCGGATATGAAGACGACCGTGACCACAACGCGGTGTTAAATTTATTAGCACTAGCAGAATAAAATGAAAGGATTGAGGTTGGCTCGACCTCTGAGGATGAAATCCTCTTGATGCGTTCAGAGATTGCCTCTGTCATTATCACATTAAGTATGCAATGGAATGCAATCGTTGACGGACGTGAGAAGAACCAATGGTCAAAATTCAAAAATCTATGATTGACCATTATTGTCAAGGTTTTTCAGAGCAGGATTGGATTATGAAAACACAAACTATCAATCTATATAGTCCGAGTGATTTGGTTAAATTATTAGCAACGACAACTATGTCACTACGACACATTGCTGAAGAAACGGATATTCCGTTCCCAACTCTTCGAAATTATCGGTATGATAAAACAGATGCTGATTCTATGCCTTATAAAATGGTTTGCTCGTTTATCGGAATCTTTTTATCTCAAAATTATGCACAATTGATGCGTTTACGACTGATTTGATGTGTGTAGATGATGATGAACAACTTTTGACACGATTTGGAGTCCAAGGTGAATACCTTGACCTTTATACACTTCATGAAATTATGGTTCGTTTTTATGCTGATGATGATACTAAATATGATGATGTTATCATTTATTTATCACCTAAGGCTTATGAATATTTGAATCATACTATGCCGATGATTGGTCATCCAGCTACTATATATCTACAGGAGCTATCCAAAAAGGGGTGTCATATTATTTACCCAAAAGAATTGTCAGATAAACTTTCAGACGTTGAAGGTTCGCGTGTAACGGTCAAAAATGGAGATCTCAACTATCGACTGACGGCAAGGTTGGTTTCACACTGGTAATAAACTCAGAACCATTACGAATGTCCTTATAACTACACCAAATATTGCATACTATGTAGAAGTGGTATTGGGACTGAACACTGAGTTTATTGAAAATTGTACAAAGAATGGGAACCCAAGAGAAAAATCAGTGATTTTATTCCTAACCGAATCCCATACACTCATGAGTGAAAAGTGGGGGTTATAGTGTTGACAGTAGCTCGATATCTATCGTGAGATTCAGGAGCGACTACTCGAAAACGAGACATTTATGTCAGTTTGGTGGCGGGTCGCTATGAAAATCCATTGACGGGACACTAGATACACAACCTGGAGCAACCCTGTAGGGCCTCAAGGTAACAGTTTGAATCCCTCGACAAAATATTCGATTATACTGCGATGTGGATGAAGTTGTTACGATACCATAAATAACGGTATTGATAAAATTGAAAACATATCTGCCCTGTTGATTTTGATTAGCGAGAGTTGATTCGCCTCGAAATTGGCACGCCTACGCAATTAGAAGTTTGCACACTGAGATTGGGAACATCCGTCATAAAATCCATCTGAAGTTTGCTATACAATCCGCATCATGTATTCTATCTGTACTCATCAAATAAGATTTCAGTTCGTTCGAGCTTTGTTTTTGCCATCGCACAGTGATTTCTTTCGTCGCTATATTCTACTCTTTGTAATGGGTACTGGTGCTGGTCGTACGTGATTTCGGTTATGTTGGCAGCTCTTTTGTTTCTGCGTCTCCAGCTGTAACTGATGACAACAGGCAAAGTTCGGTTTCACGTTACTGGCATCTGTACTTAGTTCTTTTCACCTTGTTGTAAATATCAAAATCATTACTTGTCAGCCCTCTTTTAATACGTCACCAAGGTCTTATAGATGGTCTTCCGCCAGATGCCGTCGTGATTCGATATATGTTTGCATATTTGGCCATGCCAGTAGCAGAACGCTCAAAATGAACAATATAAAACATGCTAGTTATATATCCGAGTTTCTTTGAGTTTTGGCCGTTGGAATAGAGAACACAGAATGTTAAGGAAATCACCTGTAACACCTAAGTGATGTTGGCCAATGTAATATATTCGAGAAAGTGTGTCATAGTCGTCACTCTAATAGTTTAAACATCGGGTGGTTGTCGGCCTGTTGGGTTGAAGGTTAATCATATCGATGCTATGACTACGTGCGATGATTGTTAGGCATATGTTATAGTACGTAAGAAAGCAACATAGCTGAGGTAATACTGATGTGACAAGCATTGAGCACTATTGGATAAATTCAGATACATCATTGAATTTCAGTATGAAGATAATAAGATCCAAAATGAATTCGTAACAACAATATATGTAAAATTCTTAAAACCCATCAAACATCCAAGACTATGATTCGGTTCTTGGATTTACTGAAAGAATTAAAACAAAATAGCTTGTAGAACTTGAAGAACGAATTAACAACATATCAACTAATAATATTTCAATTATATTAGGTGATAGACAATCCAAGGATAGAAATAATTTATATATCGAACTTATGGGGAGATAATGATGAAGTTATACATGAAATTAACTCATGATTATCTCACACTACCGTCTATATGACGAATATTTACAGTATTGACTATATTACTAAAGATGTTCATATGACACTTATTGAATTATCTGAATTTGTTTTACAAATGAAGGACGAACGTCAGAGGTGATGATATTCGTACGAAGCAGCTCAATATGTGTGAAGAATTAGACTAAACAAAAGCGCACTTGTATAATTGGAATATCAATAAGGATAGGAGGTTGACCCATTACCAAGTGAAATAGGTGAAGGTTCCTATAGCGATATTGTATTGTCAAGCGTGATGATTATCATTCCATGTTTATGAAATAGAGGATACGCGTTGCCATGATGTTTGTGTGTTTACACCATAATATCTGGAATTTAAATCATATCGAATGCAGTAATAGACTACGGCACTAAAAGTCTTTGATGGTTACAGCGAGCGCGGTAGTTGACCACCTTTTTTTCCATTTGCTTCATCGTCATTCAATTCAGTATATCGACATTATTGATAAAATTGCTTCCAATTGACGCGCGCATCATCTTGATGTTTTAATACTTCGTCAACATAAAGCTATGGTGTGAAAGAATCTCACGACCAACGATTAAGGATAAACTCATGGAGGTCATCACGCCGTTGCCATATTTTCTTTATAGGTTTCAGTACCTAAGATGTGTGACAATCGATTGTATCGTGGGTCTTCAAAATGATAACTTCGTAACTCTTCTTTCGAATCTCGATTTCTGCATAATCTGTTTACCATACACAATTTCTTTTCGAATAGGTAGTGTCAGACACCGACACTACTCATTTTCATTAATACGCCAATTTTTGTGCGTATGGTGCAAGTGTGACAGCTACTAAGTCACCAAATGTGCGATAAGTAATAGTATCGTCGAAGATTGTTCATAACCTTCGTTAGTGTCATAAACTTACTGATTTTATCTTAGGTCGAATGCTAGATTACCGTTATCGAAAGTAAAGGCTTCACCAGGAATGTTAAATGAGTCATAATTGATTTCACCTTCTTTAGTAAGTAGTTTTCATCGATATGAAGTTACGTTTGGATAAAGCAAATCAATGGTGAAGTTACGTTTGGTTAGACACTCTGTTGGAGTATGGGTGAACGTCGCTCTCATAATGTCAATGACGGTTATCAATCAATCCCAAATTGAGATATTTACGGATATTATTTATCTCCGAGATTCAATTTCGTGCAACAAATTCCAATTGGTCATAGTTGGTTCCGAGACGATACAAGAGAGAAATGAGACTATTCGATGTATTCTGGGTCGACACAATCACGAATATAACTATCACTTTTCCACAGACATCTTTATCAGTTCTGATGTCGTAATAGAAACGAGACCTACGACCTCTGAAATATCTATTTAGTTTCTTATAATCACTGATAGTGATTAAATAGAAATGATTATGATGGAAAACCATCAGACACTAAAAATTGTGACTGTTCATCATTTCATTATCGTAAGGAAAATTTTTTCAGAATTCATCAATGAGATGAAGACTGGTTGCTCAATAGATTGCAAGAAACTTGAAAGACCTGGTGTATTCTCTGTCACTAAAAGCGTTGGTGTCCCAATTCCATTAGGCGTTCTGAAATAATACGCTCAATCATAGATTTACCAGTACCTTTTCTACCGCCCAGGATGGTTCCGCAAAGTTTTCATCAGTCATTTGATATCGACTACAACCTTATCTACTAATCACAAGATGATCTCCATAAACCCCACCTTCATGATGGAAATCCTTCATTTTTGCAAGTGAACATCCACCATGTTACTGAATTAGACTGATAGGTTCCTGCAGGGATTGAATTCAAACAGTCAAAGTCGTCTGGAAAATGAGATAAAAAGTACCTATATTTACTATTTTCATGAAAATACCTCAAGTTATTTCAACCTTACTTACGTTACTAATGATTACGGAATTTGTTAGCAGAATTTAGTTAGAGTGGCATGGCCGCTCGATGAATCACCATCACCACCATTTGTAAAAAATTGATAGTAAAATTGGTCACAAGATAGTGAGATGAATTTACACAAACAAAGTCTTGATAATGGAATCATAATGATTATTATGGTCTTTATTCGATGAAACGGGTCGTCATACGCAACTGTTCATTTGACTTTATAACAGCTTTGTTTATGTTT